>OLNN01001543.1_pt1 | contig 18722 bp, 24 predicted proteins | sample 1672141 | NCBI WGS metagenome assembly OLNN01 (sample SAMEA3136652, study PRJEB25190) | human gut metagenome | biome: human gut; feature: human-associated habitat; material: faeces | place: Austria | collected 2013 | reverse complement strand
GATCTCACAAAGAATATCTGGCATCCAGAATGATTATGGAGGCTCTTGATATGCTGGCGCAGGCGGCTTGGAAACAGGAAGAAGATTTCCTTGACGGACAGGGGATGTCGGGAGAGCTGTCGAAGGAGGCGAAAAAAGAATTATTCCTAAGAAATCAGGATAAAGGATATGAACATTAAAATGATGAATGAAATTAAGAGTCAGGGGCATGTCCCTATGTTTTTACTAGGGGTGGCACAGACTGCATCATGGGTGCTGTTCCGGGGGACTGTGCATGGTATTTTTACAAGCGGCTGATGGGACATACGGACGCAGCCATTCCTTCTGAAGAAATCAGAAAACAGTACAGGGAATATGTAAAAAGACAATCCAAGGCAGAAGAAAAGCTGGAAAGAGGGATTGATATGCTTCTTGAAGTCGCAGAACTGAAATATGGCAGGCAGTACGCACAGTCTCTGAAAAAGAAGATGAGAGGAGGATTGAAACTAAAGGATGTTCTGCTTATTACAAATAATAATAAGGGTACGGAATATAAGTATCTTTCAAGCATGGAGGACTATATGGCAATCCTGCTCCGGGCATTTGAGGGTTCGGAAACAGAACTGGCTCATGCGGTGCAGGAGCTGTGTCAGACAAAGGAGAACAGCCAGTATGCAGAAGTATATCTGGCGGCAAATAAAACCTTTCATGCCAGATTTTGCAGTGATGAATGGGAACTTAAGGATTTCCTTGGGGGAAACCATAAAATGACAGAGGAAGAGGTCAGTTTTGACAAAGACCGCTGTACAAAAGAATGTCTGGATGTACTGACGGCCTACAACATGGATCATGAAGGTCATCCGCTGATCGGTAAGCTGCATTATGAAAAAATGGAATATGATTTCAGGCAGGGCGAGGTACTGCATAACCTGAACGGAAGTGATTACAGTGTGCTTATGGTGCTGAATCAAAATGACCTGTTTCTGATGGCGTTAAAAAGCGGGCAGTTTCTGATTGCGGAAGGGACGCGAGCATACGCAAGGTACCCGAAAGAGGAAATTTATCCGGAAGACAGCATTGTCAGGGGAATCGAGTGGGACAGGGGAATTTATTTGGGAAATGACCTGTCAGAGATTTCTATAGACAGTATTCAGAAAGAATATGCTGCAGGTCACGAGGCAGGATGGGATGAAAACAGCATGGACGAAGAACAGGAATGCTGACAGTGTGAGAAGTTTTGCATACAGGAAAGGGAAATTTATGAAATCAAAAGTAGAATTTTACAAAGCATTTTTTGAGGAACTGGAGAAAAAGGGCTTCGGGGTGGCGCAGCCTTCTTCCCCGGACTATGTGGTGGATATCCAGTTTAAGGGAAAGACTATTGCATTTTACACGAAAGCAGACATGATTGAAAAGAATCCCTTTGTAGAGGTGCCGGAAAAGCAGATGGAGAGGCTCTGGAGTATGGCAAGGGCGACCGCCAGTTTATGCGGTATCTGCTCCGACCAGCCTTATGAGGAGGAAAAGGCTGAGAAACTGAAAAACGGTGTGATGAAGCTGAATGAGCATAACGGAGTTATTTTAGCCTGTAAGAAGCATCCGCTGTTTGACTATGTGCTTTCGACCTACAAACAGGATGCGCAGAATGACAACAGACCTATTCAGAGGCAGTATTTTTACAACAGGGAGGAAGCATTTGAGAGCTTTGCTACACGGAGCGGTCTTGTGGATGAAAGAAAACTGTTTACGGAAACGCAGTTGCAGCTCATCCATGCAGGGCTTGTAAAATTAAGGACCATGGACGAGGAACTTTCCGAGGAAGATATGAAAACAGTCGGGGAACTGGTAAACCGGGTGGAGGAGATTGTGCCGGAACTGCACCGGGAGGAACGGAAGTTTGACGTTTCAAGACTTCTGGATGCCCTTTCCATGGGTAACGGCATGGAACGCTAGGAAGGAGGAAGCTGATGCAGCCACAGGGAGACAGCATCTGGGGCAACATCAATCTTTGCATTGAGATTGCCCTGAACATTTATTACTTATGCGGAGAGAAAGGCGAGGGAATTGTGATCCCAAAGGAACAGGCAGAGAAGGATTTTTCCCCTGAAACAGTTGCGGCGGGAAAGGAGTCGGACGGGTATCTTTACTATCCCAAAGGGGAGGCAATGGAAATGTTCCGGCAGGAAATGCTGCAGAAGCGGCTGGTTATGATAAAAAAGATGGAACTTGCGGCCACCGAACAGATGGAGGCAGTCAGAAAAGGCGGGCAGGAGGCAGCTTTAGCACGTTTTCAGGATATAGAGCCGCCGGGGGACAGGGAAGAAAATAAAAAGCGAATCTGGAACGGAATCTACATACTGAACGGAGAAGAACCGCAGATTGCCGTCCATGAGAGGATTGCAGAGGCTTTTTTAACACCCTATGCCTGTGAGTTTGGCAGGCGGGAAAATGGATATTTCTATTATACCCTGCAAAGTGCGGCACTTCCCCTGTATGAGTTAAAAGGTGTGGTCCCGGAATGTCAGGAAATAATCGTTTCCGAGGAAAGCCTGTATGCCACTATCTGTACCCATTATCCGGCATACAGGGAGAGGTACAATGCTCTAGTGGCACAGGAGCAACAGATTCCACAGATAGACGCGCCGGCAAACCTGTTTTTGCAGGAGCAGCTTGACAGAGGGCAGACAGAAGCGGAGAAGGAAACTGTATATGAGGAAGCATTTGCAGAGGAGGAAGCGGATGAGGACGAATATGGAGAACAGGTGGATTATGGATTTGGCGCATGAAAGGGGCAGGGATGAAACTTGTCTATATCGCAAGTCCCCTTCGGGGGGAAAATCCTTCGGGGAAGGATTATAAAAAGAACATAGAGCAGGCAGCAAAATATTGTGAGAATGCCTGCTCCCTTGGGGTGCTTGCCTTTGCACCTCATCTGTATTTTACACAGTTTTACAATGATACCATACCGGAGCAGCGGGAAAAGGGATTGGAAATGGGGCTTGCCATGCTGGAGAAATGTGAGGAACTGTGGGTAATGGGGACACATATCAGTCAGGGTATGAGGGGTGAGATTGCCCATGCAAAAAGCCTTGGTATTCCTATTTATAATGTAGAAATGCCGGATGACATTATGTATTATCCGGTCAGCGCGGACAATCATGCACTGTTGGGGCAGCATTCCTGCATGCCGGACAGCCGGGATAAGGACTATATGGGAAAAATTCTGGTAATGAATTATGAAGCCCTAAAACCGGAATACCGGAGCAGACCATATCAGCTATGGCTTGCCACCGGCGGCTTTGGGTGCAGCCCTACAGCCAGGGGCAGGAGGGTTTTTGCCACCAGTCTTTATGACGGGGAGCAGAGCAGCTTTTACCGGCAGGACTTTACAGGGATTATAAAGCCGGAAGTCTGGGAAGAAGTACAGAGTCAGTATGATTTTCAAATAACCACTCAGGAAGTACATAAGGACAGTGAAACGCCGCAGGAAGGAATGGAACCATAAAAAAGAAAGAGAAAATCATTTTAGGGAGCATCTTAGTGGGAGCAGGAACACTGTTTAACCTGTTTTTTACGGCAGCCCTGCACCGGGTATTGTCGGGACAGATGAAAACCTTTGCAATGGTGCCTGTATGGGAATGTCTGGCAGGGCTTTTCACCGAGCAGAAGCAGGGGATGCTGTTTTTATCCTTTGAGTGCTTCGTGCTGCTCTGTACCGTACTGTTCTTTACGCAGAACAGCAGATCTTATCAGTCCGACCTTATGAAAGTGACGGATGAAATCGAGATACCCGTACCGGTGGGGCAGTTCCAGCATGGTTCTTCCAGATGGATGAGGGAAGAGGAAAAGGACAGAGTGTTTGAGGTATGTACCATAAGCCCCGCAAATCCGGTCATAAAAGAACTGATCGACACCGGATATGAGGGGCTTGACTTTTTAAAGGATAGTGAAAAGGTGGATACCAAAGCTGCAGGAGAGCCGGAGGACAGAGAGCTTTCCGGCAGCTTTGTTCCAATAGATGAGGAAGCAGAAAAAGAAGCAGATGCGGGAAAGGAGAATGAGGAGACAAAAATAGAGGAAACGGATGAGGGCTACGAGACAGTAGAGTATGCCTACGAAAAAAAGGAGCCGGAGCAGGAAAAAAATGTGCCTGCCTGCGAGGAAAAAGGGAAAGGAGACGGACAGGATCCCTACCGTATTCTGAAAGAAGGCGGCATCGTGATAGGTATGACGAAGTGCGGGCAAAAGGAGAAGATACATTATATCGCAGACGATACCCACACGCTTACCATAGGTGCAACCCGTTCCGGCAAGACGAGGACGCTGGTGCTGCAGTCCATTTGTCTGATGGCACTGGCGGGCGAGAGCCTTGTTATCAGCGATCCCAAGGCAGAACTGTATCAGTACGCCGCACCGTTTTTGGAGAAACTCAGGTTTGATGTCATCTGCCTTGACTTCAAGAATCCGGAAAAGAGCAGCCGTTACAACCTGCTCCAGCCCATCATTGATGCGGTGAACCGGGGAGAGATGGATAAGGCAGAGATGTACGCATGGGACATCACAAATATTCTTGTAGGCGATAATACCAGCAATGAGAAGATATGGGAAAACGGCGAGAAGTCCACGATTGCGGCGGCAATCCTCTGCGTGGTGGTGGATAATGCCAAGCGTCCGGAATACCAGAACCTTACCAATGTGTACTGGTTCGTGGCGGAAATGTGCAAGGCGGTGGGCAACAAGACACCTATGCAAGAGTATGTAAAGAAGTTAAGACTGGGGCATCCGGCAAGGGCGCTTCTGTCAATCTCTGATGTAGCACCCAGCAGGACAAAGGGAAGTTTTTACACTTCGGCACTGACGACTTTAAGGCTGTTTACTTCAAGGGCGGTCTACTCCATTACCCATAAGAGCGATTATGACATAGCAGACATCGGAAAAAAGAAGCAGGCACTGTTCTTTATCCTGCCGGACGAAAAGACCACTTATTATCCCATTGCAAGCCTTATGGTGTCGCAGCTCTATGAACTGCTGGTACACCAGTCGGATGAAAGGGGCGGCCGGCTCATAAACCGGGTAAACTTTGTCTTGGAGGAATTTGGAAACTTTACCAAAATCAATGACCTGACGAACAAACTGACCGTAGCGGGTGGTCGTGGTATGCGGTTCCATTTCTTTTTGCAGAGCTTTGAACAGCTTACGGAGAAATACAACAAGGAAACAGCTGCCATTGTCAAGTCAAACTGTCAGAGCTGGATTTATTTGCAGGCAGACGATAAGGAAACCCTGTCTGAAATCTGCGATAAGCTGGGGAAATACACTTGTTCCGGCTATCAGCTATCCAGTCAGCATGGGCGGTATGTCAATCCATCTTCCAGCAGCACTGTAAGTTTGGTAGCAAGGGATCTTTTGACAACGGACGAGATACGGAGAGTATCAAGACCTTATCAGATCGTGGTATCACGTTCACACCCGGCAATGATGGTGTCACCAGATCTGTCACAGTGGTATTTTAACCAAATGCTGGGACTTGGAGACAAGGAGCATAACCGCAGGGTAAGGGAAGAACGGGAGCGTAGGCGTCCGGTACTCACCGACGTAAAGGAAGATATACCTTTATGGAATATCTGGGTTTATTACATGAAAGATCTTCAGATGAAGGAAGAAAAGCAGAAACAGCAGGGTCTTCCGGTACAGGCAGGATCCCTGTTTTCAGAGAAATTCATGCGGAGAGGAGGAAAGCTGACGGGAAATGAAGAAGATGAATAAATGGTTACAAAGATGTAAGGCGGCAGGAAAGACATTTCTTGCCGCTTTTGCCGTGTTTTTGCTGAACACGCAGACTGCTTATGCAAGCGGCATCAGTGAGAGCAAGCTGGCAAAAGGAACAGAAAAGCTGATCGGGGATGCCACAACCTGGCTCATGGTGCTGGCACCGGTCGTTGCAGGACTTCTGATTATTTATTTCTGCATCAGGAGAAGTGCGGCGGACGAGATGGATCAGAAGAAGTGGAACAACCGTATCGTGGTTGCCATCGTGTCCTGCATCGGGGCAGTAATCGGAAGTGCAACCTTAAATATCATTATTGGTTATTACCAGTAATGCAGACAACCTAAAAAATAAATTTAAAATTCGGAGGAATGAACACTATGAGAAAAATCAATGACACTATGAACAGACTGGCGGTAGCAGCTTATGTAGAGGGTGGACGTATGAGAAAGAATCTGGCTGACGTTCTTACCAGAAAAGAAGGAGAAGGTTTCGTAGATACCGCTCTGAAAATCCTGATTTCTGTTGTAGTAGGCGCGTTGCTGCTGGCAGGGCTCTATGCACTGTTCAAGGACACCATCCTTCCTACCCTGACGCAGAGAATCCAGAACCTCTTTAATTATCAGGGGTAATGATCGTACAGGAAAAAAACATAACGTTCAATGAGAACTGCCTGCCGGGAAACTGGCAGGCAAATTTTATGTATATGGAGGAAAAAGATTGAAAGTAACCGCAAAAATTACAAAGAGTTTTACCGATGCAGGTAAGTTAAAAGCATTTGCCACCGTATGTCTGGCAGATGCTTTTTTGGTAACAGGAGTCCGGGTTGTGGCGTGTGAGAAGGGAATCACCGTATTTATGCCCAGTATGAAGGATAAAGAGGATGAATACAGAGATGTATGCTTTCCGATTAAACCGGAGCTTCGCAGTCAAATCAACACAGCAGTGTTAAATGCCTATGATGCCTGCCTGAAAGAGAATGAACCGGATGGGGAATAACAGGCAGATAATTTGCACCACAAGGGAGGTGAATCGGATTGGAGATTATACTGGTGCTTCTTATCGTGGCAGTCCTGAATGGAGCAGTTGCTTATATTGATGAAATGCTGCAGGAGTTAGTCCCTATGACACTTTATGCCGACCGGTATATGCTGGCGGCAAACGGTGGGAGCATGGTAGATGTACTGTTTGATATCCTGCTTGGGTTTGGCGTATCCCTGATTATCCTGAAATTCCTGAAAAAAGGGTTTGAATGTTATGTCATGTGGACGGACGGGGATCCGGACACAGAGCCAGCCGGTCTTGTCATCCGGTTTATGCAGGCGGTGGCTGTGGCGGTCTGCTTTCCCATCGTCTACGGATGGATAGCAGAAATCACACAGGGACTGGTTGATGACCTGATGGCAGCGATAGGAGCAGCCACCGATTATGACTGGCAGGCGTGGGTAAACGGCATCTCATCCTTGGGACTGACAACAGCAATCTTTGGATTAATCTTTGTTGTCTGCTATTTTATCCTGTATTTCCAGTTCCTGATGAGGGGATTGGAAATCATGATCCTGCGGATTGGGATGCCTATGGCGTGTGTGGGGCTTCTGGATAACGATAAGGGTGTATTTAAGACTTATATCAACAAGTTTTTTCAGAGTACTCTTGCAGTGGTTATTCAGATATGCCTTTGCAAGCTGGGCGTAGGAATGATGTTAAATATTGGCATCAACATGAATGTATTTTGGGGGATGGCGTGTATGGTGCTTGCTATTAAGACACCATCCTTTCTGCGTGAATTTCTTGTGCCTGCAGGCGGTAGTGGAAGCGGAGTCATCAACAATGTTTACCATTCCGTGCGGTTAGTGGGAATGGTAAAGGGTATGGCAAAGTAAATGGCGTTAGTTTGAAAGGATGGAATGGTTTGAAATTAGATGATATTTCCATAGCCATAATCAGCCTGATTCGGGCGGGAGCGGTATTCCGTTTTGTCTATTGCATGGTGCGTTTGCAAGGAGCGGAGGAAGAACAGGCGCAGTACCGGAAAAGGGCAAAGAATACGGTACTGTTCTATATCGTTGCAGAGAGCATCTGGCAGATAAAGGACATTGTTATGTACTATTATGGGTAATGAGAAGTCCCAGACTGAGGGACCGGAAAGGAGGAACTACGGAAGAACAGAAGTGGGAGCTGTATATCCCCAGCGGGGTAAAAGCGGAAAATGAATTATTCAATGGTTTTGGACGGAGGGAGCTTTTGCAGAGTATTGCAGGCTCCCTCTTTGGCGGTGCAGTAGCCGCCATAATTTGGCTGTGTTCTAATAACGTGGCATTTACCGTGGTTGCGGCTTTGACAGGTATCTTTGGGAGCGTGATGATGTGTACCAAAGACCAGAACAATCAGAGCGTAGTCGATCAGGTGGGCAATATGATACGTTTTGCAAGGAGCCAGCAGATCTATCCCTATCGCGCTTTGAGCGAATGGGGCACATGATGAAAAGAATCAAGTCTACCAATCAAATTTTAGGATGCTATTCTACCGGACAAGCAAAAGGAATTGTGAATACCTCTCAAACCTAAACAGGAGGTCTGTTTGGAATTTTTAGATTTATTTAGTGGAATAGGCGGCTTTAGAAGAGGATTGGAACGAAGCGGACATAGATGTATCGGTCACGTAGAAATCGACAAGTATGCGAACATCAGTTATATGGCAATGTATGGACTTTCCTACTGCAAGTACGGAAAATGCAGGGAAGGAAACTGTTGCCGGATATGCAGTAAGGAGGTAAGTGAACACTGTGACGGAAGTAAATGCACGGGCGAGTGGTTCGCCAAAGATATTAAGCAGCTCACAGCAGGAGAGATTCCAAGAGCTGAAATCTGGACTTTTGGTTTTCCTTGCACAGACATTTCACTGTCAGGAAAGAGGGCAGGTCTTGCCGGAGAACGAAGTGGATTATTTTTTACAGTCGCTGGTCTGCTCAAAAGCACGCCTGCCGAAGATAAGCCCCGAATCCTTATCGTTGAGAACGTTAAGCATCTGTTGTCGAGCGAGAGAGGCGGGGATTTTACCGCCGTTCTGTTTAACCTATGGGAAGCAGGGTATGACCTTGAATGGCAGTGTGTCAACAGTAAAGATTTCGGAGTCCCCCAGCACAGGGAACGAGTGTACCTTGTTGGATATCTTGGAGGAATCCGTGGACGAAAAGTATTTCCTGTCAGCGGAGCAAACACAGCGGTTGTTAAAAAAGTTATAGGAGGTTATCAGGGAGAGCGTGTCTATGATGCGGATGGCCTTTCCGTTACCCTGACAGCGGACGGCGGCGGTGCCGGAGGAAAGACAGGACTGTATCTGTGTGGAACAAAGAAGCCGGAGGAATGGATGGAATGCCTGAAAGAGAACGGGAATGAGGAATGCGGGGCAAAGAACTATGCCGGTTTCCTTACACAGAAGAAAGAGCCGGATATGACAAAGATTTCACGGTGTTTGGTGTCTCATTATAACGCAGGGATAACGAGGTTTGGGGAAAGCTCCGGTGTGCTGCATTGTAAAGCCTGTGACGGAAAGTGCGTACAGGCGAGGGCGGCTTTAACGCCGGAGCGGGAGAACAAGCGGCAGAATGGACGGAGGTTTAAGGATATTGGAGAGCCGGGCTTTACCCTGACAGCGGTTGACCGCCATGGTGTGATGCTGCTGCAGTGTCCTTATTACACCGGAATGCCTATCAGGGAAGCAACCAAGCAGGGATATGTGATTGCAAGGCACGGAGATGGGATTAATCTGTCTTACCCTAACAGTACAGTAAGCAGAGGGCGGGTAGGTAAGCAGTGTGCCCAGACGATTGTGACAGGTGGGAGCATGGGAGTGGTAGTATACTGTCGCATCCGCAGGCTCACACCGAGAGAGTGTTTCCGGTTACAGGCATTTGAAGATTTCCTGTTTGACCGTGCAAAGGCGGCAGGAGTCAGTGATGCACAGTTCTATAAGCAGGCGGGAAATTCCGTGACAGTCAATATCGTCTATGAGATAGGACTGCGGCTTGCGGAAATGGAGGCGGGCATCCTTGAAGTTTAACATTCTGTATGTGGATCCTCCTTGGGCTTATAAGGTTTACAGTAAGAAAGGACAGGGACGCTCCGCCGAAAATCACTATCGTACTATGAATGTTGAGGACATCTATGGGCTGGATATCCAGTCCATAGCGGCGGATGACTGCATCCTGTTTCTATGGGTGACATTCCCTTGTCTGGAACAGGGGCTGGAAACGATCCGAAGGTGGGGATTTACTTATAAGACGCTTGGCTTCTGCTGGGTAAAACGGTGCAGGAAGCAGCAGGAAAAATGGTTCTGGGGACTTGGCTTTTGGACGAGAGCAAATCCGGAGCTATGCCTGATTGCTACAAAAGGACAGCCGAAACGGGTGTCAAAGGCAGTACATTGCATTGTTGATACACCGGTAGAGGAACACAGCAAGAAGCCGGATATTGTCAGGGAGAAGATTGTGGAGCTGGCGGGCAATCTGCCACGGGCAGAGCTGTTTGCAAGGAACGAATATCCCGGCTGGGTGTGCGTGGGAAATGAGATTGACGGTATGGATATCAGAGACAGCCTGCAGATGCTGAAAGAAAGGTAGGAAGGAGAATGTTTTGATATGGTTTCTTGAATCACATAATTTTCTGGTGGCAGTATCAGCAAGTTTTCTCTTGGGAATTTTGCTGGATATGCTGCTGAAAAAACTGACCGGCTCTGAAAAAATCGGATATGTGGCGGTTACAGCTGCGGTTGTCACCGCCGTATTTATCGGAGCTTATGGAACGACTTTACACGCACTTGCCTGTATTTTAACGGGGCAGGTGCTTTTATTTGCGGCAGAGTATGATTATGCAACCCATACCGTGCCGGACTATGTACCGGTCCTTATCCTGATGGCCGGATTACTGGAGGTAGAATTTGCCCCGGCACTTCTGGGGCTTGTTCTTGTGCCGCTGCCCTTTGTGGTGGCGGCTCTGATGAAAGAAGGAAGCATTGGCGGCGGGGACATCAAACTGATGGGAGCCTGCGGCTTTGTGCTGGGCGTAAAGCGGGGCTATATCGCGCTGATGCTGGGGCTGTTTCTGGCAGTCCTGTTCCAGACGGCGTATGCAAAGAAAGAGGACAAAGGCTTTGCAATGGCACCGTATCTGGCGTTGGGATGCCTGCTTGCCATGCTGCCTGCATAAGAAATTTTGATAAAAATGGAGGAAAGAAAAGTGAAAAATTTATTGAAGAACCGTATTGTGATTGGACTGATTTGTATCATCCTTTCGCTGATTATCTGCTTCGGGCTTACCCCGATGTTCAACAATGCACTGAAATCGAAGGTATCCCTGGTCCGCGTGAATACGGAGATCCACAAGGGCGACCAGATTACGGAGAAGATGATTACTACCGTGGAAGTAGGCGGCTATAACCTGCCCGACAACGTGGTATACAGGGCAGAGGATGTGGTTGGCAAATACGCCAACACCGACCTTTACAAAGGGGATTATATTCTGGAGAGCAAGCTGTCAGATACCCCTATGTTAAAGAATGCCTATCTTGGCAAATTAAATGGGGAGAACCGGGCAATCTCAGTCAGTATTAAATCCCTTGCAGCCGGTCTGTCCGGGAAACTGGAGGCCGGTGATATTGTAACCTTAATTGCTTCGGATGTGGGAGAAAAGCGGAAAACACTGGTACTACCTGAGCTTCAGTATGTGGAGATCATTGCAACTACAGCAAGCAGCGGAACGGACAATGATGTGCAGGCTGATGTGGAGGACGGAGAGGAACAGGAACTGGCATCCACCATTACCGTGCTTGCAGCGCCGGAGCAGGCAAGGCTTCTTGCAGAACTGGAACAGACCGGAAAACTTCATGCGGCCTTGGTATTCCGTGGGGACAGCACACAGGCTCAGAAGTTTTTGGATGAACAGCAGAAAGTCTTAGAAGAACTGTATACGGAAGAATTGGAAGGGGAAGCGGAAACAGCAGAAGCAGACGCGGAGGAGGAAAAGGAAGAACCTATTGTGGATGATGTAGAAGTGAATGCAGGAGGACAGTAGGATGGAACATGGAAATATGCTTGCTATTGTAGGAAGCCCCGGTAGCGGCAAGACCACTCTTGCGGTAAAGCTGGCGGCAGAGATAGCAAAGAAAAAGAAAAATGTCATTGTGGTATGCAGTGATCCCTTTGTGCCGTCCGTGCCGTTCCTGCTTCCTATGGATACGGAGCAGGAGGTTTCATTGGGTGCGCTTCTGACGGCTCCTTCATTGACACAAAACAAGATACTGGAAGCCTGTGTGCCTGTTCCTGCAAATGAATATATCAGTCTGCTAGGGTACAGGATGGGGGAAAACCTGATGTCCTATCCAAAGGTTACAAGAGAGAGGGCTGTGGAATTTCTTGTATGCCTGCGGCATCTGGCTGATTATGTGATTTTGGACTGTACTTCTGTCTTTGAAGCGGATGTGTTTTCCATCCTTGCCATGGAGATGGCAGACCGGGTACTGCGTGTGGGAACTTCCAATCTGCGGGGAATATCTTACTTCAAGTCCCATGCGGGTATGCTGGAAGGCCGCGCAGACAATGGAAAATATATAAGTGCCATCGGGAACTTTAAGACCGGGCAGGAATGGGAAGCAGCCGCAGGACAGTATGGCGGAGTAGGCTTTGTATTCCCGTATGTGGCGGAACTGGAAAAACAGTATGATGAGGCAAGTCTGTGGAATGGGCTGACTTCCAAGGAAGCCGGTCCCTTTCAGACGGAGGTCAGGAAAGTGCTGGTCGAAGTCTTTGGACTGTATGAGACAAAACAGGGCGAAAACAAGCCGGGGGCAGAGAAAAAGAAACTGGTAGTGCGCAGCCCCTTTGTCTGGAAAAACAAGGGAGAATTTTAAACAGGAGGAAAAGAATTGCAGGAAATATTAAACATACATGAAACTGCCGGGATGTTAAACAAAAGTGTGGTATACCGCACTTTTCCGGAAGTATTGAAGGATGTGCAGGAGTATATATCCAAGAACTTTGCTTCCGTGCTTCGTGACAACCCGGACGAGAACCGGGAATTGATTGAATCCTACATCGGAAAATATCTGGAACAGAGCAACGTGGGCGTAGAGGGAATGGAGCAGGCGGAACTCTGTGATCTTCTTTATGGGGAGATGACAGGCTTTTCTTTCCTGACACGTTATCTGTACCGGGATGATGTGGAGGAAATCAATATCAACCAGTGGCGGGATGTCAAGATTACTTATTCTACCGGCGAGATTATCCCGGCAAAGGAGCATTTTAACAGTGCCGGTCATGCGGTCGATGTTATCCGAAGGCTCCTGCATAAGTCCGGCATGATCTTTGACAATGCACAGACTATCGTGGTGGGACATTTGAACAACAAGATCCGTATCACGGTTATGGGCGATGGTGTCATTGATAAGGAAAAAGGGCTGGCCGTGTCTATCCGTATTGTAAATCCGAGGAAGCTGACAAAAGAGCAGTTTGTAGGTTTTGGAACTGCTACAGGGGAAATGCTGGATCTGCTTTCCATGTGCTTTACCCATGGTGTTTCCATGTGCATAACCGGGGCGACTTCTTCGGGAAAGACTACGCTGATGAGCTGGATATTGGGTGAAGTGCCGTACAGCAAGCGTATTGTTACCATAGAGCAGGGATGCCGTGAGTTTGATCTGACTGCCGTTGACGAGGAAGGAAATGTACTGAATAATGTGGTGCATCTGGTAACAAGGTTTTCCGATGATCCGAGACAGAATATTGACATGGTAAAGCTACTGGAAACCACCCTTACCATCAATCCGGATTGTATCGCAGTAGCGGAGATGAAGGGCGGGGAGAGTATGCAGGCTATCAATGCCGCCAATACCGGGCATTCCGTGATTACCACTATTCACGCCAATTCCTGCGAAGATACCTATTACCGTATGGTTACGCTGTGCAAGCAGGAACAGCCGGGGATGGATGATGCCACGCTGCAGAACCTTGCCACAAAAGCATTTCCGATTGTGGCATTTGCCAAAAGGTTGGAGGACAATTCCCGAAGGATTATGGAGATAACGGAATGTGAGACATTGCAGGACGGAAGGAAGAAGATGCGTACCCTGTACCGTTTCAATATTACGGATAATATCATTGCAGATGGAAAGCCCAAGGTTATAGGACATTATGAGAAAGTGGAGAATCTTTCGGAAGGCTTGCAGAAGCGGCTCCGTGAGAATGGACTGCCTTTAAAGATGCAGGAGCAGCTTTTGACCAAGCGTTAGGAGGTGTCTATGAGCCATGTGGCAATGAAAACACCATATCTGCTGAAAATATCACTGGATGAGGATGCACCAAATCCAAGAGCGGATTCAGGAAATCTGGGGAAGATGGTCTGCTGGCATAGAAGATATACATTGGGGGATGAGCATAATTACGATGAACCTAGAAATTTTCTGATTGATTTGATTGAAAAGAATGTGAAAGAAAATGAGATCCTTCAGATGGCAAAAGCGGACAGCATAAATAATATAAAAATGTATTATAACCACAGTGAAAAGCTTTGGGTAGTAGAAAGCTACGACAGCTACTATCGTGAGTGGGATAAGGAAATTGAACTGGCAGAACCATATGCTAAATGCAAGTCTGAACTGGCAGAAGCTATTCTGGGGGCAATGGATAACAGTGTGCTGCTCAAACTTGCAGAAAAGCACTGTTGTATCCTGCCATTATACTTATTTGACCATTCAGGGCTTCATATTTCCACGGAGGATCTGACGAAATGGCCGGACGGCCGGTGGGATGCAGGACAGATAGGGTGGATATATACAGACAGGAAAGTCATAGCAGCACAATATGGCAGATGTGGTTCGGCAGGCATGGACCAGGCAAGAAAAAGGCTGGAAGGAGAAGTGAAACTGTATGACAGGTATCTGGCAGGCGAATGCTATGGGTTTGTGCTTTACCAGTACGGAGAAATGGAAGATAGTTGCTGGGGGTTTCTTGGAACTTTTGATGAAGTAAAAGAAGATATTGCCTGTGAGCTTCCTCCTGAGTGTCAGGATCTCTTAGAGCATCTTGTGGAAGTGCCGGATATGCAGCAGATGGAATGTGAAGATTATGAAGAATTACTGGAAGAAATGGAGGTATGACCTATGACATTACTTGTAACCATTGCCTTTTTCATGGCAGTGGCAGGATGTTTTATCATGTTGGAGCTGTCCCCGTTTGTATTTTTGGAGGGCTTATCTGGGTATTTAAAACCTAAAAATCACAGCATGAAGAACCGTATCAAAGAGAGTAAAAAGAAGAAAGAACCTAAAGGACTGAAACGGTTGTTTGAAGAAGTAAAGGAGATTCTGCGTCTTACCGGGAAAAGCGAACAGTTTACCATGCTGTGCGTGCTTGCCATGATCTTATTCGTGTTGGGCGTGATGATTGCCCTTACCATGAATAACGCTATGTTGGTGCCGGTGCTGGCAGTGGGCTTTGCACTTTTACCGTTTTATTATGTAAAATTTACGGCATCCAAGCATAAGAAGCAGATCAATACGGAGTTGGAAACGGCTTTATCCATGATTACCACCAGTTACCTGCGGAACAAGAATACCATTATCCGGGCAATCGAGGAAAATCTGCCCTACCTAAATCCGCCAGTATCAGAAGTGTTCCGGAATTTCCTCATGGAGGCGAAACTAATCAATTCCAACACTGCGGAAGCTTTGGAAGGATTGAAAAAGGGGATGGATAATGCGGTATTCCATGAGTGGGTGGATGCAGTGGTTGCCTGTCAGGATGATTACAACCTGAAGAACACCCTGCCGCCCATTGTGTCGAAGCTGTCGGATATGCGTGTGGTGTCATCGGAACTTGATCTGCTGATTTATGAACCGGTCAAGGAGTACATCACTATGGTAATCCTGCTTTTGGGAAGCATCCCCCTGCTTTACTTTCTGAATAAGGACTGGTATGAGACGTTGATGTTTACCAGCTTTGGAAAGGTGCTGCTTGCCATCAGCGGAACTGTTGTATTTATATCCGTGGCGGCAGTATCAAAACATATCAGGCCCATTGAGTATAAGAGGTAAAGGAATAAAGTTTTTAGAAAGAGGTGTAACAAAGTGCAGAACATGATCTTACTGCTCTTTGCCGTGTTTTTTACGGCAGGGAGTTATTTTATTCTTGCGGAAGTCTTTAAAGTACCCACTTACCGCACCAGCAGGGCAATCCTGACCGTGGGGAAAAAGCAGAAGAAGCAGGCGAGAAGTTCGGATGCCTTTATCATGGAATTATCCGGCAAAATCGCCCGCTTTTTGCCCATGGATGAGTACAAAAAGCGGAAACTGGCGGCAACGCTTCGTTCCGCAGAAATTCCAATGACACCGGAACTGTATATGGCTCAGGTCTATGTAAAGGTAGGGCTGATATTTGTTTGTATCATACCCTGTCTGCTAACGGTTCCGCTTCTATTTCCTGTTTTTCCTGTGCTGGGGATAGGAACATTCTTTTCCGAGAGCGGGAAAGCAGAAAAAATGGTAAAAAAGCGGAGAGAAGAAATCGAGTTTGAACTGCCGAGATTTGTAGCAACCATTACGCAGGAGTTGATGGCAAGTCGTGACATCCTTTCCATGCTGGAGACTTATCAGAAGAATGCAGGTCCGGCACTAAGGAATGAACTTGCCATTACTACGGCTGATATGAGGACGGGTAACTACGAAGCGGCACTTACCAGACTGGAAGCTAGGGTATCAAGTGCTATGCTTTCCGATGTGGTAAGGGGATTAATCGGGTGCATCCGGGGAGATGACGGTGTGACATTCTTCCGTATGCTGTCCCATGACATGAAGCAGCTTGAAGTGCAGAGACTGAAAAGGCTTGCCATGGAGCGACCACCGAAAATCAGAAGGTATTCCTTTTTGTTGCTGGCCTGTATGCTTCTGATTTACATGGGAGTCATGGGTTATCAAATACTCGGAACAATGTCGGGAATGTTTTAGGAGGAGCAGCCATGAAAAGAAGAATAAGAGACGTGTGCCGAAACCGCAGGGGAGAGGGGTACATTGATGTTGCAATCGGGATCTTTTGTCTGATGTTGGTATTGGCTCTTGCCATGACACTGTTTCCGGTCTTTATGAAGAAACAGCAGCTTGATTCCTTTGCGGAGAGAATAATCAGACAGGCAGAAATCGTGGGGAGTACGGATGTGTCTGGCAGGATTGCACAGTTAAAGCAGGAAACGGGACTTGATCCGCAGATACAGTGGGACTGTGATTATTACAGCGGGAATAAGGTGCAGTTAAACGGAGACATCCAAGTGACACTGACGCAGAAGGTGGATATCGGTTTCTTTGTGTTTGGTTCCTTTCCCATTGAACTGAAAGCGAAGGCAAGCGGAAAGAGTGAAGTCTATTATAAGTAACGGAGGCAGGCATGGGAAAACTGAAAGAAATGATAAAGGATAAAAAAGGTATGTCCTATCCGCTTACGGTGGCGTTGGTGCTGGCACTGCTGATTATATTGTGCGTGCTGGCAGAGTTCTTCCGGCTTTCCATTATCGCTTATGGGGTACGGAATGCCTTACAGGAATCCGTCATATCCGTGGCGACTACCAACTATAATGAGGTCTATGATGGACTCAGGGAGGGGTACAGCGGCGGCTACTTTATGACAGGGGATTGCTGGGAGGAAACACTGGATTACGGAGATGTGTATACCCAGCTTGACCGCCTGCTTGGTACGAACCCTGATGGAGTGTATCATGTGAAATGTCAGGGAAATGGATATGAATACCGGGTAACGGATTTGAATGTATCGATCAGCAATGCGCCCTTTGCACCGGGTAACACCAGCCAGAATTTTGAAGCGGATGTTTCGGTGCAGCTGGAGATACCTTTATCTTTCGGCTGGGAGGCTCTGCCGCCCGTCCGTATGACAATTAGGACAAAAGCTGCCTATATGCCCAAGTTCTAAAATGCGATAGACAGAGATGTAGGATGTGTGTTAGATTAGGAGAAAAGTTTAATTTGCCGGAAAATGTCTGGACGCATTCAAACGTCTGTTGTATGATGGAGTTGGATAAAAGTAGGACAGCATTTGCCGTAAAAGTGATTTTATGGAAAGTGAGGTCTTTTCGATGAAAAAAGAATATGATAAGAAAAAGAAACTTGTGATTTTAATACTTGCGGTAGTGGCGGTATGCCTTGCCGGAGGGTTGTGTTTTTATTTGGTAAAGATTGGAACACCGGAAGAGCCGGAAAAGGAACCTGTGCAGCAGGTCACGGAGCAGATGGAAGTGACTGTCCCTGAAATTGATATTACCAAGGAGTCAGATGCTTTGGGAGAAAATGAAACAGATGAAACCGAAGACAGTGGACAGGAAACAGAGCAGCTGGAAAGCAGTGAGCAGGAAACAGTAGACATCCATACAGGAAGTGAACAGGGCAGGGATGACAGTGGAAAGTTCCAGACCAAGGCGGATGCACAGCCGCCGGCAGAGAAGCCGGAAATCAAGGATACGGATGCTGCCGAGAATCCGGAGCAGCCGCCCCAGTATGAGCCGGAGGTAACAGAATCGGAACAGAAGCCGGAAGAACCGGCAGGGGGTAGCACCAATGACAGCGGACAGGTATATGTTCCGGGCTTTGGATATGTAGACCAGCCGGGCGCACCGCAGGGAGAGTCCGCAGGTTCTGACGGAGACTGGAACAAGCAGATCGGTGACATGAATTAAATATGGAATGAGTATCGGAGCATGGCAGATGTCATGCTCCTTTTTCGTGTGGACTTTTCTAAAAAGTCTGGAAGGAGGCAATTTGAAAAAATCACTGTTGGCAGTATTTTTGCTGATTATCATGCTGCTGTCAGGTACGTTGACCGCCTATGCAGAGGGAAGCGGAAACGTGGATGGTGGTGGAGGGGGACTGAATCAGGGAACGAAAGCCTATAACTGGCCGGGCAACTCTTATCAAGGGGTGCGTG
>OLNN01001522.1_pt1 | contig 18891 bp, 16 predicted proteins | sample 1672141 | NCBI WGS metagenome assembly OLNN01 (sample SAMEA3136652, study PRJEB25190) | human gut metagenome | biome: human gut; feature: human-associated habitat; material: faeces | place: Austria | collected 2013 | reverse complement strand
TATCGTCCGGCAGATAGTCATAACGATAGAACCGGGAACTTTTTAAAGCTTTGGGGTCCAAGCGCCCATCGTGCAAGAACGATTGGGCCTGTGGAGCGCTCAGAGAAGGACCGTTTACCTGAAGAAACGGGACGGATGTGACGACATAAGTATCTTCGGTCACCATTTCCCGGATCCGGTCCCAATAGAGCTTTAAATCCCCTTTGTCTACACCGCTGACTTTGGAAAAGAGATTAGGCACATAAACAACCCCGTCTTCTGTGCGGAAGGAGGGACGGTATTGCGCCTCTTCCCGCCAAAGCTGCCCAACCTCATCATAGGTGGTTTTGAGAGTTACCGGTTGGGAACGGGCAAACTGACGGTCGCGGAACATCCCCGTATCGCTGTACAGGAGTTGATCCAGTTCCCTAGATGCATTATAAGCAGTCGTGCTTGCACGCATCCGTTCTTCCCGTTGTGGAAAAGGCTCCATTGGCAGGTCGTTTTTCCATACAATTGTCTTCCAATCATGGGGCACAAAGTGCTTTTCAAACGCATTTTGCCCGGAAAGAGCAGGACAAAAATAGAGAATATCCACACCGGTATGGGCCAGCGCCCACAAAAGAGAGATTTCTGCTTCTGTGGCTGGTCCATAGTAGAGCAATGCGGGCTGTTGGTCGGAACGGTACTGCGCAAATAGAAGCTCCATGTATCGCTTTAACCAACAGGCTAACCGTACTCCATGGTTTAAAAACCGTACTGCATCTTGTTCTGGACACTGTTCCATCACAAGTGAAAATGCCCGTTGTGCCAGAAGAGTGGGCACTTTTCCGCAGGTGAGAATCAATTTTTCCGCCAGAGCGCGTATCAATTGCGGACGGGGGGATGTTTTGTCCAATGTTCGGAAAAGAGCCGTTTCTGTATTGGTTGGGGCAGGAAACTTGTCCTGTATCAAAATCCAGTTTTTGGAAGACCCCTCCAAAGCCCGTTTTAGGTGATAGAGATGATTGCGGTATTCTGCACGTTCTTCCGCACCAAAGCAAACCGAAAAGACCGCACACAGTTTACCGGGCCTTCGCTGTGCACAGGAAAGCAAACAAGCGTCCCATAGGGAGACATCGCCGGTCCAGTCGTTCAGCAGAACGACTTCTTCCATGCCCTGCCAAGGGGGCGGAGGCAAAGGAGACGCCTGTTGGGCGGAAGGGGCAGAACGCCTTTCGGAAACGGGTGGGGAGGACGGGATAGGAACTCCAGGTTTAGGAACGCTGTCCGCTTGCGAAAGAGGCGTTGGGGGAGGGGTACGGACCTCGCCATAGATGGGATGGCCATAGGTTCCGCCCCTTGCTGCTTTGTTGTAACTGTCCTCCGAACAAAAATCGACATACACTACGTCGCAGCCCGCTCGGTACAAAAGTTGTAAAAACAACAGTTCATACCGGCTGATGGCCCCCTCATAGAGTACCTTTGGTGGGACATCCTGTCCGATTCCCTTGAGGATTCCGCCAAGAGGGCCGCGAAGCCAACACATATATTTTATATAGGCATTTCGCCGAATATTGTCATTTGCACCCTGGCCTTTTAATATATCTAAGATTTCCGCAATGGCGTTGTCGAGAATCGTCCGCTGCGTGGGACGGAGTTGTCCCAGCCATACGGTCAGATGCCGGGAAACAAGCGCGCGGGTCAATGTGAATGATTCCCCTACCTCGCGGAAAAAACGCTGAATTTCTGGTTCTGTGGGGTTCGATAGGCCGTTTTGTAAATAGATCCCCCCACGATTGGTCAATGCGTATATTTGTTTTAATTCGGTGAGAATGGTTTCCTGCCGGTCATAACCGATCACACGATAGAACCGGGTAACGGACGGTGTCCGGCGGCTCAACGGCAGGAGACAATCCTCTAAAAGAGAGGCATTGCCGGTCATAGCTCTGTGCTCCAATCGCTGAATTGATAAGGCTTTCTATAAGAGAAGCATAAGTCGCCCTTTGGATATTAGCGGCTATTGCTGGTATTCATATTCATTGCCTTGGTACTGGTATTACCCAAAGCACGGGCAGCATTGATTGTATTGTAGATTTTGATGGTAGGCGCCAGCCAGACGCTTCCTGTTCCTCGGTACACATTTACCAGGCCTTCTCCGCTGATGGCGGAACCGATAAGCGATTTTGCAGAACGTTCCACTGTAAATTGCAGCGAAGCAGAACGGAGAACAGCAAAGTTCCCATCGACCCGTAACGTGTCGTTTTGCAGCTCAATGATGTCGATTTCACAGGACGGGACAGGACATTCCAAGACCACCAAACCCGTACCGGAGAGGGAAATCTGGAAGAGGCCCTCCCCGCCTCCAAGGGCGGAGGAAATACTCCGCTGCATAACCGGTTTAACCGTTACGCTTCCCTGTGCACAGTAAAACATCCCTTTATCCACAATGATTTCTTCTTTGTCCAGTTGAAGAATCAAAAAATGATTGAAAGAAGGCTCCAGGACCAACATACCACTGCCGCGGTATTCCGGCTGTGCGGCTGCTTCTCCAGTGACTGCACCGGAGAACAGGCGTCCCAACGCATTGCCGGCGGTGACACCGGAAACCATTTCCAAGGGCCCCCTGAAATAACTCATAGCGCCTGGCTCTACGGTCACCATATCATTGGAGAGGTATACAGCTACTTGTCGGGCTCGAATGTTTTGTTTCTCCATGAAATAGAGATCCATCGCGGCGCTAGTTCCTGTGGAACCAAACAAATGCTGGTACTCCATAACCTCAATTTTGACGCCGCCATATTCCGCTGAATCAATAATTTTTATATTTTCACGTGTTCCTACCGCACTGTACATGCAAATATTTCACCTTCCTAATCCAAAAATAAATTGAATTACTTATGGCCGGCAACCCATCGAAATCCAAAATGATAATAATCGTCCACCTGGCGATGTCCAGAAAAGAAACGATCCTCCCGTTTGACTTCCAAATGACCACTTGATCCGGACAAACTGGCCAAAACGCAAAAACGCTCCTGACTGTTTGGGTTATCAATGCGAATTTCGATGTCCGGGGCTCCCTGTTGCTGCAAAAGCACAGCGGCGTCTGTCGAACGCCAATTGGGAACGCCATCGTAGATATAGGCGAATACAACTGCAAATTCGATCTGTTCTGGCCGCTTAAAATACATGTTTTCTCCGCCGACACTGTTGCCCGAACGATCATCTTGATCCAATAGGATGAACGGCTCAGAGGTCGCACTTCCAAAGGCGTTTCCAAGGGCTTGTATGACGCCCTTTTTGCCATTTTTCAGCCGGTACATACAGGCCAAATCCAAATCAATTGCACCACCGCGAAATAGGCCGCGCTTCCCGGCATTCCAATTCAGATTGACATGGATTTCTCCACTGTTTTTATGAAGATCAATTTTATGAGAATCTCCGCTCTTTTTAAGGCTGATTTTGCTCAGATTGACTTTAGGAACCACCGGCGGTGGAACAGGGACGGGCGCAGGATTTTGTGGCTGAGCAACTTCCCCTCCAAAATAGGCAAGAAGAGCATCTAAACCACCGTTAAAGCCACTGGAGACAACGGAATAACGCCAGATATGATCTTTTTTGTAAAGCTCGCAAAGAATTAATGCTCGTTCTTGGTTGAACTGGTCTCCGGAAAAAGAATAGTCGGCGGAGAGAGCGCCCCCTGTCAATGAGATGATTCCACTGGCAATATCGCGCATCAAACAACCGTCCGCGGCAACCGTGATAACTAGTTTCTGTATGGTGTCTGGAAGGTTGTCCAAGTCCATGGAAAAAGTTGTCCCATCGTTTCCGCTTTCCATAACAATTGCACCCTCTGGAGAGCGCAACTGGTTGTAAAAAATAAAATAACGGTCATCCGACAATTTCCCTTCTGCATCGACCCCGAAACAGGTGGTGTCTGCTTCCCCGTCACGCATCTGTACTGCTACGTGGACCGTTACCTTACCGGATGGGGAGAGCTCCGAAAGCTTTAACTTTTGTCCCTTTTGAAGATCCATTTTGACGAGCCCCTTTGCCACGGTCAATGGTGATTGACCGCAAAAATTCTTACAAAAATCCAACAAATTCAACAATGAATTTGCAAAAAATATACGATTTCTATTATACTATGTCGAGGGTAGGAATTCAACAAATTTGTTGTTAAAATTCACATTTAAGAAATTTGTAAAATAATGGAAAACTGTATGATTTGTAAATAAATGTTCTGCTGTTTATGACCTAGAATAGGTTTCAGAGGATTCAATCTAAAAAATCCCTGGCCCGTCTCCAACATTTGGAAAAGGTCAGGGATTTATAAGTATAGATGTTATTTTTGGGTACAACGGATGTGTCTGACGAAAATAGAAACTTTAACGATAGGGCTTATCGAACTGTCTCTTTAAAAGTTGCAAGGCTTTTTTTTCAATACGCGATACATAGGAGCGGGAAATCTTTAGACGTGCAGCGACTTCTCTCTGCGTGAGGGGGTGATCGTTATTGAGGCCGTAACGAAGTTCAATGATAACACGTTCCCGAGGGGTAAGGACCTGAGCAATGTAACGTTTGAGTTGTTCGGATTTGACCTTCCAGTCCAGATTCTCGACAATGTTGTCCTCTGTGGCCATTACATCCATAAGAGTCAATGCATTGCCGTCTTTGTCGGTGTCAATTGGTTCATTCATGGATACGTCCTGCGCGCTTTTTTTGGCAGCGCGAAAATACATGAGTACCTCATTTTCAATGCAACGCGCTGCGTAACTAGAAAGACGAATCCCTTTGGAGTGGTCAAAGGTGTTGACTGCTTTGATAAGTCCAATCGTACCGATGGATATTAAGTCGTCCTGGTCATTTGTATTCGAGTAGTATTTCTTTACGATATGGGCGACCAGACGTAGGTTATGTTCGATCAGTTCATTACGCGCGCTGGAATCTCCGTTTTTGAGGCGTTCCAAGCAATTGCGCTCTTCCTCCGCAGTTAACGGCCTTGGGAAAGAGCCAGCGCCGGTGACATGTAGGATGAAAAAAATCAGGCCGGAAAGTGCGCAGGAAAGCAGAGCTGTCAGCATAGAATCGCCCCAATCCAGATAAAATTTGGACGGCTTTCCTGCCGTCCGGTTCTTCTAACTATCTTATGGGCGGGGTGCTTGTTTGTTGCAAGTCCCCCTGTATATGCAAAGGAGAAAAGGCTACGATAGCAATGCTTTGAACAGGAAAGAAGAACCATCTTGTAAGACTGCACAGTTTTTGTATAGGCATAGGAACAAAGTCTGGTGGGTACATTTTCAGAATATTTATCCCCTGCAATTAATCCAGGATAAATTTTCTTTATACTATATATTGGTGCTGAGAGGGTACAGCTGGTTTGGAGAACAGACCATTGTTACCCAATAGATCCTTGTTTGGTATTCCGGCTCACTAGGCCTCCTCCATAGCAAAGCTGGAAAGGGAAGCAGAGAAATAAGTGAATGAATAAAGCCTACAGAATAGGCTCTTTTCATACCCGACAGGATAAGGCAGAAAATCAAATGGTTGCAATGCTATTTCCGCTGTAACAGAGATACCACAATATGCGGAGCATGACGCTTTTTTGGATTTATAAACTTCATCTTTAAGGAGGATCAGCGTATGGGAATCCGACTGATTGCGCTGGATATGGACGGAACAGTTTTGTTGGACGACCACCTCACTGTCACGCCAGCCGTTCAACTTGCCATGCAGAAAGCTGTGAAACGGGGCGTGTTGGTTGTGCCGGCGACAGGACGGGTGGCGGCTATGTTGCCAAGGGTTTTCTTGGAGATGGAAGGAATTCGTTATGTCATCAATTCCAATGGGGCTTCCGTGTGGGATCGTGTAGAAAATCGGGTGATCTACACCAACCCAATGCCGGCAGAAGTGGTGCAGCGGATACTGAAAATTTTAGAACCTTATGGCCTTCTGACACAGATTTATTGTGGAGGAAAGATCTATGCGGAAAAACGTTCTTTAAAGAGAGTGAACGATCTGCCCTTTACAGCGGCGTTTATTGAAAATATTCGAAAGACACAGATTGAGCTGGAAAGCTTTCAAGCGTTATTACAGGGACATCCGGAAGGGGTAGAAAAACTAAATCTGGCCCATGTAGAACCCGAGCTTCGTAAAAAGTTATGGAGGCAGTTTGAGGAGATACCCGAGATCTCTGTGGTATCCTCGGCAGGGAGCAATATTGAACTGAATTGTGCGGGTGCAAGTAAGGGGGATGCCCTGTGCCATCTATGTGAAAGTCTGGGGATTGTTCCAGGTGAAGTGATGGCAATAGGGGACAGTGGAAACGATGTGGAAATGCTGCAATATGCAGATTACTCGGTTGCTATGGATAACGGTACAGCGGAAGCGAAGGCGGCTGCGAAGTATTGCACCGCCTCCAATGCGGAGGATGGGGTGGCCCGTGCGATCGAACGATTCGTCCAACTGTAACGTCAAAGCCGTAGCCCCCAGTCCAATCGAGGCTTGTGGAAGCCCGTGAGGCCATCACGCCGGTAAGATTCTTAAAAGGCGCGAATCTTCCACTTGTATCGATTGTTCATAGGACCTGTAAATGGGCGTTACACGTACGAACAGAAGCCTGTTATGAATGCTCGGACTTTCTTGCAAGCGGAATCGTTTGATTCTCTCCGGTAGAGTTGTAGGATCTCATTTTGCCAAAGAAGACATACAAAAAGTGCCTACATTCCTTGAGCAAAAGGAATGTAGGCACTTTTTAATTAGGCATATATGGAAACAATCGTACCTTGAAAAACTTGTCCGCTTTTACATACGATTCATAGATTCCAGGTATTCATCGTATGTGCCGAGACGGTCAATGATTCCATCCTCTGTGATCTCAATGATTCGGTTGGCAACCGTCTGGATAAATTGATGGTCGTGCGAAGCAAAAAGCACAATGCCTTTGAATGCGATCAAACCATTGTTTACGGCCGTAATGGACTCCAGATCCAAGTGATTGGTGGGCTGATCGACGACCAGGACATTGGAACCGAACATCATCATACGGGACAGCATGCAGCGAACTTTTTCCCCACCGGAGAGAACGTTTACCGGCTTTTGTACATCATCGCCGGAGAAAAGCATCTTGCCGAGAAAGCTGCGCAGATAGGTTTCAGTGGTATCCTGTGCATATTGTTCCAACCATTTGATGATGCTCATATCGCACCCGTTGAAATAGGCGGAATTGTCCTGCGGAAAGTAGGATTGGGTGGTAGAAACTCCCCATTTGAAACGCCCTTCATCGGGCTCTAACTCTTCCATCAGAATCTTGAATAGCGCAGTGGTAACCAGATCATTTTTGGCAAGGAAAGCAATTTTATCCCCTTTGTTGACACGGAAGCTGATGTTATTGAGGACTTTTACGCCGTCAACCGTTTTTGAAAGATTTTCAACTTCTAAAATTTCTTTTCCAGGTTCCCGATCCATTGTAAAACCGACAAACGGATACCGGCGGCTAGAAGCAGGCATCTCTTCCACCGTGATTTTTTCCAGAAGTTTTTTACGGGATGTCGCCTGTTTCGATTTGCTTTTGTTGGCAGAGAAACGTTGAATAAAAGCTTGTAATTCCTTGATCTTTTCTTCTGCCTTCTTATTTTGGTCGCGCATAACGCGTTGCATCAATTGGCTTGACTCATACCAGAAATCGTAATTTCCCACATAGAGCTTGATCTTATTGTAATCAATGTCTACAATATGGGTACAGACGTTGTTCAGAAAATGGCGGTCATGCGATACGACAATTACAGTTCCCTCATAATCGGCGAGGAAGTCTTCCAGCCAAGAGATCGACCGCACATCCAGGTCGTTCGTCGGTTCGTCCAAAAGGATGATGTCCGGCTGGCCAAACAGCGATTGCGCAAGAAGCACTTTTACTTTCTCATTGCCGGGAAGCGTGTCCATCTGCGAGTATAGCAGCATGTTGTCCAAGCCCAGCCCTTGCAGCAGTTTCCCAGCCTCTGTTTCCGCTTCCCAACCGTTGAGTTCGGCAAATTCTGCCTCTAATTCCGCAGCAAGATCGCCATCTGCGTCGGAAAAATCTTCTTTCGCGTACAGCGCATCTTTTTGCTTAAGGACCTCATACAGGCGGGGGTTCCCCATGAGGATCGTCTCAAAGACCGTGTATGCGTCATAGGCGTGGTGATCCTGTTTCAGAACGGACATGCGCAGCTTTGGATCGATGACGACCTCTCCCTTTGTGGGTTCCAGCTCGCCGGAGAGGATTTTTAAAAAAGTAGACTTTCCCGCGCCATTTGCCCCTATCACGCCATAGCAGTTGCCGGCCGTGAACAATAGGTTGACGTGGGAAAAGAGGTTCTGGCCGCTGAAACTTAGGCCCAGATCAGAAACGGTAATCATTTGGCTTCGCTCCTTATTTGAATTACTTTATAACTAATGGTATTTATTATCGCTATTTATACTGGTTGAAAAGGAATCAATGTTTTTACTGAAACAGACACTTTCTATTTTATCATAAAAGCGGATTTGATACATATGGTGAAAACCATAAAGGAATCCAGATTTCCTTGTCATTTTTAAGGAAAACTGCTATAATTAAAAGAATACAAATCCACATTAGCACAGGAGGAGTTCTATGAAGATTCAAGAATCCGGAGAAAATTATTTGGAGACGATTCTGATATTAAAAAATCGAAATGGTTATGTGCGCTCTGTGGATGTTGCCAATGAGCTCTCCTTTACCAAAGCGAGCGTCAGCCGTGCCATGAGTATTCTTCGCAAGGCGGGGCTGATTGTCATGGAAAAGAATGGGAACATTGTCCTGACGGAGAGCGGTTTTGCGAAAGCCAGCGCCGTCTATGAGCGCCACACTGTCCTGACAGAGTTTTTTCGCAAGGCCCTAGACGTCAATCCGGAAACTGCGGCACAGGATGCCTGCCGGATTGAACACATCATCAGCCAGGAGAGCTTTGAAAAAATTAAAGAATATGTAAAAAGCCACGAATAATCTAAGGGTGGTTTTGTTCATAAAGAGGTGTTAGCAAATGCAATTTATTTCAGCCCAATGCCCTCACTGCGGAAAAGAACTTCAGTTGCCAGATGATGCGCAACAAGTGGTCTGTATGTATTGCGCCAAGCCTATTGATGTTCAAGCGGTGTTGTGCTCCCAGGGGGATTCAGAATCGTATCCGTCGTTGTTGCGCACAGCGAAGGAGCAATTAAAAAACGACTTGGTCGCTTATCGGGCAAATATCCAGGCGGTGAATAATCATGGGTATCCGGAGGCGTTTCGGTCCTATGCAGAGAGGTGGGCGCCGGTATTGCAGGCTTATTGTGCTGCAGCGGAGGCTGGCTCAATAGAACGTGCGGCGGAAGAATACAGCGTTTTTTTGATGGGGCGCTTTTTGGAACTGTTTCAGCAGATGGAACTGAAGGAGAGCGACACGCGTTTTTTTGATTATCGCTATACGGTTGTCGCGTTTCTGATCCCCGCAATCCTAAAGCAAGAGCATGAGGCAGCGGAGGCATTGGCAGACCATTTTCTTGAAAAGTGGAATAAACAGTACCCTAAAAAGCCGCTGGGAAAAGCACGCTATGAAGAGATCAGCAGAGGTTTCCGTCAAAGGTTGTGTTTTATTACTACGGCGGTGTGTGAGTTTCAGGGAAAAAGCGATGATTGTTATGAGTTGACAGCCTTCCGCCGTTTCCGGGACGACTGGCTAACACAGACGCCGGGAGGTAGACGGAAAATTCAAGAGTACTATCTTTTTGCACCGATTTTGGTGCAAAAAATTGACCACAGCGTGGACCGCGCATCCATCTATCAGGGAATTTGGCAAAACTATTTGCAGCCGTGTCTGGTGGAGCTTGAAGCTGGCAACCCAGAGAATTGTGCCCGAACATATGAGGACATGGTGTCAAGGTTGGAACAGGAGTTCCTTCCAGCGTAGGGAAAGCGAGGAAAACAGATGGACAACACCCGACTGGAACAGCAGCTGCGCTTTCTAATCGAGGTAGACAAGATGAAAAGCGTCTATCGCAGAACCATTTTGATCGATAAAACGCGGCGTGAATCGGATGCAGAGCATTCTTGGCATTTTGCTTTGATGGCAATGCTTTTAGCGGAATATACCGATCCGGAAAAGGTTAATTACGAACGTGTAATTCGAATGGCTTTGGTGCATGATTTGATCGAGATTTATGCGGGCGATACCTTTGCATATGATATACAGGGAAATCAGGACAAGCAGCAGCGAGAAGCCGAGGCTGCAGACCGGCTTTTTGCAACGTTACCGGAAGATCAAGGAACGGAACTCCGCGCATTGTGGGAAGAATTTGATGCGATGGAGACGGCGGATGCGCAGTATGCAGCGGCGATCGACCGTTTACAGCCATTTTTAAACAATTATTTGACTCAGGGGCATACTTGGGGACTCGGCGGTGTGAAGAGCGCACAAGTTTATGAGCGGATGGCTCCCATCCGTGTGGCGCTTCCGGAAGTTTGGACGGTTGTGGACAAGATGATTCAGGAGAGCATTGAAAAAGGCTACTTGGAAGAATAACAGCAAAGAAAAAAGCGGCGCTATCTGGGCATTCGGATAGCGCCGCTTTTTAATTACTGCTTTTAGGGTCGAACGAAACAAAATAGGAAACCACCTACATAGCGGGGAGTAGAAGAGTTACACGAAAAATCATCGAACCAAGTGCAAGGAAGAGATGTAGGACTATATAAGAAAGAAGATTTTAATGACAAAACAAGCGTATCGTTTTTCAAAAATTTTGATATTAAAAATAACGGTCTAAAAAATACAAGCATGGAGAATGATTGATCCACGAAAAAGGAACAATTTTTCCACGAATGAACTACGATGGAATGGACCTTGCTATGACATAAAAAAGAGTAAGTGAGATTGCACATGAATCTTGTATATCTCTTATCTCATGGGGTATAGCCTATTTGCTTTAGGTTCATTTTTCGAAGGGAAGTTGCCCAATGCATATTGCAGATTTGAAGCGCTGGGAGATGAAAAGAAATATGGTTTTCCAGAGCGGCTTTATGAAGGCCTGCAAAGAAAGGTCTCGAGAGGCGATGGCTCAAAACACATCTACACGCCTACATTCCTGATCGATCTGAATAGCAACAAGTTCTCACCCTATAAAATGGGGCCTTTAGAGCCTTCTGGGTTTATTGGGGACATGTGCTCCATTGCATAGTCAATACATTGATAGATAAAAGCGCTGCGGCTCAGGTTGAATTCCGCAGATAGACGATCGATTTGCTCGATTTTGTCGGAACTCATCCGAATCGTAATGGGCTCTTTTTTATATGGCTTTGGAATGAATTTAGACATTTCACCTCACCTCTCAAAAAATTGTATTCTATGATCCTATAGTAAATAGAATTGAAAAACGACTATATAAACGAATACAAATCTGGAGGAAGATTATGAAAAGCTGTTGTTTTACCGGCCATAGAGACTTCACCAAGGAAACTGCAATTGCTCTTGCAGAATCATTCATCCCAAAAATGGAAGTGCTTGTTACAGAGGGGTTCGTTCCTTTTTATGCAGGAGGAGCGTGGGGGGGATTTTTTGGCGGAACAAGCAGTCTGAAAAGTACGTGAATATAATCCATGGATTCGATTGATTTTGGTCTTACCATATAAAGGGCATGACCAAATGTGGAGGCAGAAATCCGATCCGATTATCAACGCCTGATTGAAAAGAATGCCGACGATATTCTCTATATTTCGGATCACTCCTTTCGCGGTTGTATGCAAAAGGGGAATCGCTATATGGTTGGCCACAGCGATGTTTGCCTTTCCTAACTGATTTGCCCAAAAGGTGGAACAAAATATACAGTGATGTATTGCCGGAAAAAGGCATTCCCGTTATGAATCGGACACAATTGATTCTTTAGAGTTTCTTCTTTCGCCACGTTTCCCAAGTTTCCCTTTGTATTTTGTGCAAAAAAGCAATTGCCTTTCGTCTGCCTTTTTGGTAGAATAGCGATAATTTATCAAGTCAAAGCATCGAAGGTTTAAATCGAAGAAGCGATCGAGGGGGAAATGGTATGAACAAAGAGACGACGATTTGGATTGTCATCGCGATCTATGCCATCTTTATGTTGGCAGTCGGTGTGATTCATTCCAAAAATAGCAGCGGTGGAATGGCCAGTTTCACCGTCGGAGGGCGTAATGCGGGCGCTTGGATCTCTGCACTGTCCTATGGAACTGCATATTTTTCCGCAGTTATGTTCATCGGATATTCCGGTGGTTCCGGTTGGAATTATGGCCTGTATGCTACTTTAGTCGGTATTGGAAATGCAGTATTTGGGTCTCTGTTGGCTTGGAAGGTGTTGGCGGGGCGAACCAGGGAGGTTACCCGGCGCTTAAAGATTAAATCAATGCCTCAGCTTTTTGAAATGCGGTATCAGAGCAATGGCATGAAGATCTTTTCCTGTGTGGTGATCTTTATTTTCCTGTTGCCTTATTCGGCGTCTGTTTATAAAGGGTTGACCAGTGTGTGTTCCATCCTGCTCAACATCGACGAGAAGGTCTGCATGATTATGATTGCAGTTGCATCCGCGGTGGTATTGGTGTTGGGGGGCTATATGGCGACCTTAAAGGCCGATTTTGTACAGGGTATTGTGATGATGTTTGGCGTGACAGCGCTTTTGGCTATGGTTGTGATTTGCCCGCAGGTAGGAGGGTTGTCCGAGGGGTTCCAGCGGATGACCGATTATATGAACGAAAGCGGGATGACGCCCATGTCGTCGCAGACCGTTTTGTCCTTGGTGGCGACGATTCTCATGACCAGCTTTGGAACATGGGGATTACCGCAGATGGTGCACAAATACTATGGAATCCGCGATGACAAAGAAGTTCGGCGTGGTACAGTAATTTCCACTTTCTTTGCTCTGTTGGTGGCGGGTGGCGGCTATTTTATTGGCTCCTTTTCCCACCTGTTCTTTGGGGATACCATGCCGGAGGGAGGTAAGGATTATATCATCCCGAATATGCTGAATATGGCGGGGTTGCCGAATATCTTGATTGGAATTGTATTGGTCCTTTTGATTTCTGCATCGGTTTCGACGCTTTCCAGTATCACATTGACCGCTTGCTCCACTGTTTCAATGGATCTAATCAAAGGGAAATGGAAGCCCAAAATGAGCGATGCAAATGTAGCTATGCTGACGCGTGTGTTGTGTTTAATATTCGTGATTGGTTCCTACATAGTGGCGAATTATCCCACACCGATCTTAGAGATGATGTCCTATTCCTGGGGGATTATCTCCGGCGCATTCCTTGCCCCCTATGCGATTGCATTGTATTGGAAGGGAATCAACCGTGCGGGAGCTTGGGCCGGCATGTTGGGAGGTTTTCTCACCGCATTTGTACCAGTGGCTCTTTCCGGTTTTACAACGCCGGATGGACCGATCTATGCTTGTGCCGCCATGGTGATCTCTCCGATCCTCTGTGTTGTAGTCAGCAAGATAGCTACCCGAATGGGGTGGAAAAGCGGCGAGACAAACGACTTCTTCTACAGCGGTACAGCGGAGGAGTGGCGTGCAGCACACGGTTATGTAAAATAAACATTTACATGCGAATAAAAGCGAAAAAGAATCAGCCAAAAACCCGCGTTCCAAAGATTTGGGACGCGGGTTTTTGATGCATAGCGGCCTGAAATTTTGGATATATTGAGAAATAGAGAGAATGGCGGAAAAGGAATCCTTGAAATATGGATACAAATGGTATATAATAAACATAAACATAGTTAGCAATAACTAACTAAAGACAAGGAGTGACGGAATTGAGTCAAAATAGAAAATTAGTGCTGATTCGCCATGGCGAAAGTGAATGGAACAAATTGAATTTGTTCACCGGCTGGACGGATGTAGACCTTTCTGAGACTGGTCGCCAGGAGGCGGCACAGGCGGGAAAGACGCTCAAAGAGGCCGGATGTGATTTTGATATTTGTTATACTTCTTATTTAAAGCGTGCCATCCATACATTAAATTTGACTTTGGAACAGATGGACCGCGAATGGTTGCCGGTGGTAAAGAGCTGGAAGCTTAACGAACGCCACTATGGCGCGCTGCAAGGGCTTAATAAATCCGAAACGGCACAGAAATATGGCGAAGATCAGGTGAAGATTTGGCGCCGTTCCTTTGATATTCAACCCCCTGCATTGGAAGAGAGTGACGAGCGCAATCCACGTGGCCATGCACAGTACCGCGGCATTGATCCACAACTTTTGCCGCTAACGGAAAGCCTGAAGGACACAATCGCACGCGTGATTCCGTATTTTGAGCAGGAAATCCGTCCGCGTATTGAGGCGGGGGAACGTGTTGTGATCGCTGCACACGGCAATTCGCTGCGGGCATTGGTTAAGTATTTTGAGGATCTCTCCGAGGAAGAGATCGTAGGGGTAAATATCCCGACAGCCGTACCGCTTGTGTATGAGTTTGGACCAGATTTCCGCGTTGTTCATAAAGAGTATTTGGGCGATCCGGATGCGATTGCTGCTAAAATGCAGAGCGTGGCAAACCAGGGAAAGGCCAATAAATAAATCAATAAGAGCGTTTGCGCTTTATATTCCATTCCCCAGCTCCAGCCGTGTGCGTCATTCGTGCACGGCTGGAGCTATTTTAGGGTTCAATTGCAACCTGCACAGTTTTTGCCTGCATTCAAAAGGGATTCTTTTATTGTCATTCCTAGGCAAAAATAGTATAATATACAAATATTGGCGGGGCAGCGTATGGGAACGCAGCTTGGGGCCATAATGAAGAAAGAGAAAAACAGCCTGTGCATAGCATGGGCGTTTGCAGAATAACATCGAAGAAAAGAGGAATTTCATGGGCCAGTTGGATTTTCTGCCGGTATTGCTTGGCAGCGATGTGAATGTGTATGGAATGGCGCGTTCCTTTCATGAGGCGTACGGAATCAAAAGTGTAGCGGTAGGAAAAGGCCGCTTGAATGCCACCTCAAACAGTTCGATTGTGTCGGTGGAATGCGTAGAGCCCAATTTGGAAGACGATGCTGTGTTTTGCAAAACTCTGATTGACTTTGCAGGGCGCTACCCTAACAAAACGCTGCTGTTGGTACCCTGTGGCGACAATTATATAAAGCTTTTGGTTCGAAATCAGGAACAATTGCGTCCTTATTATCGCTTTGAATGTATTGATGAGCCTCTCCTGATGCGTCTCAGCATCAAGGAGAGTTTTTACCAGGTTTGTGAAGAACACGGATTTGCCTTCCCGAAAACCACGACTTGTTCTTATGAGACCTATAAAGGTGTAAAACTGCCGTTTGATTTTCCAGTGATCATCAAGCCGAGCAATTCGGTGGCATACTGGAATTGTCATTTTCCATATAAGAAAAAGGTCTTTGTAGCGAACAATCGGGAAGAATTTGACGCCATTTTGGATGCAATCTATGGTTCTTCTTATAAAGACCATTTGATTTTGCAGGAATATATTCCAGGGGACGACAGCAATATGCGTGTGATGAACTGTTACTGTGGCCGGGATAAAAAGGTAAAGCTGATTGCCCTGGGACATGCATTGTTGGAAGAGCACTCTCCCGAAGGAATCGGAAGCTATGCGGCCATCATTAGCACGCATGACGATGCTTTGTCCGAGCAAATGCGCGCATTTTTAGAGGGGATTGGCTATATTGGATTTGCCAATTTTGACATGAAATTTGATCCACGCGATGGACGCTACAAGCTTTTTGAGATGAACTTAAGGCAGGGGAGAAGCAGCTTTTATGTAACGGCCGCAGGATATAATATGGCCAAGTGGTTGGTGGAAGACGTTTTGGAACATAAAGAGCAGCCTTTGACCATTGCGACCAATGAAGTACTTTGGAGTATCATTCCAAAGGATGTTATTTTTAAATATGTGCGCGATGAAGCTCTCAAAGCAAAAGCGCGCGCACTAATTCAGGCGGGAAAATATTGCCAGTCGATGCAATATAAACCGGATCGCAATTTTAAGCATGAGCTAGCCTTTTTCCTCAATCAGATGAACTACCGGAAAAAATATAAAAAATGCTTTGGCAATAAGGGGCTGCACGAATGAAAACGCTGGGTGTCATCGGAGGGCTTGGGCCAATGGCCACTTCCTACTTTCTTCGTCGTATTGTAGAGTTGACGGATGCACAAACGGATCAGGAACATTTGGATGTCATTGTATTTAACCGGCCATCCATTCCAGATCGAACCGCCTATATTTTGGATTCTACAAACCCCTCTCCATTGCCGCCGATTGTAGACGCCGCCCGAAAGTTGGAACAGCTGGGGGCCAGTTGTATTGCCATCCCCTGCATTACCTCGCATGCGCTGTTCTCCGCGTTTTCTGCTGCGGTTCGGATTCCGTTTATCCATATCCTGCGGGAAACCGCCAGTTACTTGAAGGAAAATGGGGTACGCACAGCGGGAATCTTGGCGACCACTGGGACAATACGTGCCTCTTTGTTCCAGAGTGCATTGGCGGAGAAGGGAATTGGTTGTGTTTTGCCGGATGGTTTGAATCAGGAGCGGGTGATGAGTCTGATTTATGACGACTATAAAGCAGGCCGTCCACTGGAGTGGGAAAAATTCCAATCCGCAGCGGCTTCGGTGCGCAAACAGGGCGCGGAATGCATTGTTTTGGGCTGTACAGAGCTTTCGCTCATCAAGCGAGATAGGCCCGTGGGCCCCGGTGTATTGGATGCCCTGGACGTATTGGCACAGGCGAGCATCAAACGATGTGGAAAGCCTCTGCGCCCAGCTTGTAAACAGCTGATTACACAGTCATGAAAAATTTCGTTGGATCGATGGATAGAAAAGGAGGCTTTGTCCATGTGCGGCTTCGTAGGATTTTTTACAAATGGCTACGGCGGAGATCGCGATGCAGTGATTAAGGCGATGGCAGACCGCATTGCACATCGTGGCCCGGATCAGGACGATTATTATGTGGATGCGAACATGGCACTGGGATTCCGTAGGTTGAGTATCATTGACTTAGAGGGTGGTTCCCAGCCAATTCTAAATGAAGATGGGACTAAGGTCCTGGTATTTAACGGAGAGATCTACAATTTCCAGGAATTGCGAAAGGATTTGCTGGCAAAGGGACACGTCTTTAAGACGTCCACAGATTCGGAAGTATTGTTACACGGGTACGAGGAATACGGCTCGGAATTGCTGCAAAAACTGCGTGGGATGTATGCCTTTGTGATTTGGGATAACAAGGCCCAAAAGCTCTTTGGCGCACGGGACATCTTTGGGATCAAACCATTCTACTATTACCAAAAAGACGGTGATTTTCTGTTTGGCTCAGAGGTAAAAAGTTTTTTGGAGCATCCGTCGTTTTGCTTGGAGCTAAATGAGGAGCGGCTTCCCGAATATATGTGTTATTCGTATATTCCGGACGAAGAAACGATGTTTCGAAATGTTTATAAGCTCCTGGGCGGCCACTATTTTGAGTATCAGAATGGAACCCTGCGCATCCATAAATACTACGATATTCAATACCGAATCGATGAATCAAAATCCTTAGAAGACTGGGAATCCCGCATCACGGAGGAATTTACCAAAAGTGTAGAAGCCCACCAGATCAGCGACGTGGAGGTTGGATGTTTTCTATCCAGCGGTGTAGATTCCAGCTATGTAGTGCGCGAAGTTTCAAAGGTTGCTAAAGATGTAAAAACCTTTTCGGTTGGTTACGAGGAAGAAAAGTATAGCGAGCTGCCGTATGCACAGGATTTTTCCCGCGTGATCGGTGTGCAGAGCATCAGTAACAAGGTAAGCGCTGATGAATTCTTTGAAGCAAATCAGATCATCCAATACTATATGGATGAACCGCTTCCCAATCCCTCGGAGGTTCCTCTTTACTTTTTGGCACAGAATGCGCGGAAGTATGTGAAGGTCGTTCTTTCTGGAGAAGGAGCGGATGAACTTTTTGGCGGGTACCCAATGTATCTTGCTGGAATGCATTTTGAAAAATATCGCAAAATTCCAAAGGGATTGCGCCGTACGGTCGCCTCAGCAGCAAAGAAGCTCCCAAATTTTAAAGGAAAGAATTTCCTTGTGCGCGGCGGCTTGGAGCCGTATCAACGATTCATGCGGAGTAATTTTGTATTTACTTATGGCGATGTGAATCGTTATTTGAAAAAGGATTACCATCAGAAAGACCCGGTGGATTATGCGAAGCCGTATTTTGATAAGGTAAAGGACTTGGATGAACCGACACAATTGCAATATGTGGATATTCATACATGGATGTTGTTCGACATCCTGCAAAAGGCGGATCGCATGAGCATGGCGAATTCCTTAGAGTTGCGCGTACCGTTTCTCGACAAAAAAATGTTAGAGCTAGCTATGCAGATCCCTTCACGCTATCGCGTACATGGGGATGTGACCAAAGTAGCTCTGCGCGGGGCAGCGCTCAAGCAATTGCCGGAGCGTACGGCCAATAAGAAAAAGTTAGGTTTTCCGGTGCCTTTGAATGACTGGCTGCGGCAGGACAAATATTACAATATGGTCAGAGAAAAGTTTGAAGGGCCAGTTGCGGCGCAATTTTTTAACCAGCAAGCGATTATGAAGCTCTTGAACGACCATAAGGAAGGAAAAGCGGCCAACATGCAGCGAATCTGGTCGGTATATTCGTTTATCCTCTGGTATGAACAGTTTTTTCTGCAAGAAAAAAGAAAGTCCGCATGAAGTGTTTGAAAGCAAGTAATAATATTTTCAAAAATTCTGGAATCAAGGGGTCTTTCGAAAAATGGGGTTCGATAAGACTTTTTCTCTGAAAATTGTTGAGAAAGATTTAGGTTTTTACCCATTGGACAGAGATTATTCCGTATTTAATCCATACAGGTTATTATGGCCAATAAAAGAGCCACCGCCCTGCAAAATGTACTGCCCCCAATTATACGGATAGCACAAAAAAGCC
>OLNN01001515.1_pt1 | contig 18969 bp, 9 predicted proteins | sample 1672141 | NCBI WGS metagenome assembly OLNN01 (sample SAMEA3136652, study PRJEB25190) | human gut metagenome | biome: human gut; feature: human-associated habitat; material: faeces | place: Austria | collected 2013 | reverse complement strand
GGAGAACGGCAATGCAGATCAGACCGATCGGTCCGCAGCCCTGAACAACAACTCTTGAGTTAAATCTCAAAATGTTAGTTGTCTTTGCTCTTTCAACAGCGTGTACCAAAACTGCACATGGCTCGATAAGAATTCTTGAATCAAGATCAAGGTCGCTTACGTTAAATACTGTTGAACCGCCTCTGATAAGAATGTAGTCACTGTACCAGCCGTTTAGGTGAACGTCATCATCAGGAAGAAGTCCGTAAACGTCTGCGCCGCCTACATTTTGCTTATTAAGGTCAAACATTGTAATATCAGGATCGTCTTTGAAAATCATACAAGTAACAACCTTATCACCGATGTTTAAAGGCTTACCTGCGCTGTCTTTCTTAACGTTTTTACCCATCTTTACGATTTCACCCGTACCCTCGTGTCCAAGAACAACAGGGATAAGTGAGAATGGGTCATTCTTATATTCGTGAGCATCTGTACCGCAAACACCGCAGCCTTCAACTCTTACAAGAATATCGTCATCACCCAACTCAGGGATTGGGTATTCCTGAATTTCAAAGTGCTTTAATTCTGTCATCATAGCAACTTTTGCAGTCTTTGGAATGTCACCGCTCGGAGCTGCTTGTGCTTTTGGAGCTGATGCAGGAGCACCGCTTGTCATTTCTTGCAAAACCTGTTGTACAAGCTTTGCTACATCATTTTCGTTTATATTCAAGGTTTTCACTCCTTTTTATATGATATTAAGTGCGTCTGAAAGTACGCATCTTCTCTGACGTGTAAAACTTCTCGGAGAAGTGATACCCTCACCTGTCGGACCGGCAATAGTAAAGGTTGTCCAACCTTCAGCGTTAAAGCCGATACCTGCATATGACGGAGCATTCTTAACAAATATTGTTGTACAGATTGCTTTTGCATATTGCGTCATATGGTCAACATTCTTTGAATGAAGATGAGCGCTGTGACGATTGCCGTGTTCAGCCTTAACAGCCATTTCAACAGCCTCGTCGAATGTATCTACTCTGACGATAGGAAGTATCGGCATCATAAGTTCTGTCTGAACAAATGCCTGTGAAAACTCTGTTTCACAAATGATACATCTAATATCGTCACCGACATTGATACCGATCTGAGCAAGAATCTTCTTTGCGTCACGTCCAACCCAATCCTTATTGATAACACGTTTTGGCTGTTCGCCCTCTTTTTTAGGCTTTGACCAAACAAGGACAACATCCTCAAGTTGTTTAACTTGTGCTGCATTGATTAGGTAAGCACCGTTCTTCAACATATTCTGAATAAGCTCGTCCGCAACATTTTTCATTACGAAACATTCTTTTTCAGCGATACAAGGAAGATTGTTATCAAATGTACATCCGTCGATAATATCTTTAGCCGCCTTTGGAATGTCGGCAGTATCATCAACAACAACAGGAGGGTTACCTGCGCCTGCGCCGATAGCTTTTTTTCCGCTTGAAAGCAGCATTTTAACAACGCCAGGGCCGCCTGTTGCAACAAGCATTCTTACTGATGGGTCATTAACCATCTTAGCAGAAGTTTCTCTTGTCGGTTCTTTTACTGTACATACGATATTTTCCGGACCGCCTGCCGCAAGAATAGCTCTGTTGACAAGGTCAACAGCATATGCTGAAATTCTCTTTGCATGCGGGTGCGGATTGAATATAACACCGTTACCGCCTGCAAGCATACAGATACTGTTACAAATAACTGTACAGCTTGGGTTTGTTGACGGTGTGATTGCACCGATAATTCCGAACGGAGCCATCTCAACAAGTGTAAGACCTCTGTCACCGGATAGTGCACGGGTTTCAAGGTCAGATGTACCAAGAGTTTTATCGGCAACAAGGTGATGCTTTAAAATCTTGTGATAAACATTACCCATTTTAGTATCCTCAACAGCCAACTTAGCCATTGGTTCAGCCTCTTCATGAGTAAGACGTCTGATTTCCTTTATAATATTTTCCCTTTGTTCTTTATTATAATGTCTAAAGGTCGTGTAAGCTTTGTTACAAGCTGCAATGGCCTCTTCCATTGTATCGAATACACCAAGCTGCTTTCTTGCAGGCTTGTTATCGAATGATGAAATATCCATTCCGGCAATAACGTTTTTAACGATTTCGCTTACTTGCTTTTCATCTACCATTAACTTTTCCAACCTCCTCAAGCAAATCGGGCTTTAAAATACGCGTCGGCAACCATTGCAAGAGTTGTATCTTGTTCTTTTGTGCCACCCGAAACTCCGATTCCGCCGTATATTTTTTGGTCTGTTCTAAGCGGATAACCTCCGCCCAACAGCAATATTCCGTTTCCGTTTGTAAGTCCGTCAAGCGAACCGCCTCTTGATTCATCAAGTGCGATATGTGTAGGCATTTTCAATGCTACGGCTGTATAAGCCTTATCCTGTGACGCCTGAACGCTTGCTATGTAACTATCATCCATTGCGTGAAGAAGTACAAGATTTGCACCCTCGTCACGAATTGCAACAACCACCTTAACTCCCAAAATCGTCGCCGCTTTTTCAACTGCCTCAGCAAGTTCTTTCGCCATAGCAATAGTCATCTTTTCGGGACTTTCATGTTTGCAATTTCCGCCGCACTTACATTGTTTTTTACGCTCTTTTTTCACTTCCGGTTTAGGAGCAGAAACAGGTTTTGCGACTTTTTTTTGTTTAACGGTTTGTCCAGAGTTAAGGCGTACTGCCAACTCATCGACAAGTTCATCAATAGTTTTCATGATGTTTCTCCGTTACTTATTTATTAAGTTGTTCCATAACTTTCTTTGTTACTTCTGCAACAAGGCTTTCCATATCCTTATTTGATGATGAAGGAGTCGGGCAAACCTGTGAAGGAAGCGGTTGGAAACCATGATAAGCGGCTGATGATTCTACGCCGTACTTTTCATTAGCCTCTGTCGGTGACATTGAGCAAGTATCGTCACCTTCATAACAACCCGGACAAAGCTTTTCCATAGGGTGCTTACCCGGAACGCCGAATTGCTTTCTAAGTTCAACAAGTTTCTTAACTTCACCGCAAGGGATTTCCTTTTCACCGCCAAGCATTCTTGCATAGAAAAGTAGCTTTGCGTAAAATTCTGTTGATTCCATTCTGAAGAATGCTGTGTTTAGGTCACAACCGAATGAAAGTGCACCGTGGTTTGCAAGTAGAATTGCATCATAATCTTGAAGATATGGTTCAAGTGATTCAGGAATTTCCATTGTTGACGGTGTACCGTATTGTGCGATTGGCACTGCACCAAGGAAGATGATAGCTTCCGGCATAATTAGCTTGTCAAGCGGAATACCTGCGATAGCAAATGAAGTTGCAATCGGAGGATGAGCATGAACAACGGCATTTACGTCCGGTCTTTGCTGATAAACCTTCAAGTGCATTTTGAATTCTGATGAAGGTTTCCAAGGGCCGTTAGCCTCTTTTAGATTACCTTGTCCATCAACTTTACAAATCATTTCAGGAGTCATGAAACCCTTACTTACGCCTGTCGGTGTAACATAGTAAGTGTTGTCATCAATTTTGACTGAGAAGTTACCGTCATTTGCGGCAACAAAACCGTCATTATAAATTCTCCTTCCGATTTCGCATAATTCTTTCTTAATTTCAAAGTCAGACTTATACATTTGTTTTCCCTCTTTTCTTTGTTTTTTTTGGTTTTATTTTGTTTTATCTTTATTATACACCATATAAGTCTTGTTGTAAAGACTTTTTTCTGTGTTTTTGTGCTGTTTACCGCACAGACAAATTGTAAATTAATATCTTTAACTGCGCATTATTATTTTATCACAAAACACCTATACTTTGCAAGTCTTTTGCGTAACATTTTGCACAATAAAACTTATTATTTTTTCCGCTTTCTCAATAATATACAAACGTGATACGTGAATTTTGTGAAATGTAACCAAAATGTAATATTGTTGTATTATAATTGCAATCTTATATTTTATTTCGCCATAAAAATAACGGACGCATTCGCGTCCGTTATTGTATTATTCTGTTCAGAAATTAGTTTACAAATCTGTAAATAACGATTTCTTGTAGAGCACCCTTATCACAGAATCTTGCTATTGCATAATCACCTGTTTTTGTTTCAGAATCATATGGCTCAAGATCTGAAATCTCACTACCGTCTGTATCAATAGAAGCCTTACCGGTCTTTATATTGATTTCAATAGTATCCATAAGCTTTGATGAGTCGAATTGAAGAGTATTCAATGCACTTGCATCAATTTCAACCTTAGCCTCATCATCAAGATCTGATGAAAGCACTGCACCATATACCATCATATTACGAGCAATAAATTGGTTATATGCACCAAACGGTAGAGCATCGGCTACAGTCTTACCTTCATATACTTGTTTATACACATCATCTGCGTCAAGTACCAAGACAATTCTATCTCCACCATCATAAAGAATATAATCGCCCTCTGATAAGTAATCAGTCAATTTAGCACCAGATTGTGCATTCCAAATATCTGTTGTTGAATAGAACTTGCTACCACCCTGGTCTGCAATAATGCCGTTATTCTTACCCTTGTTATTCAACTTACCTAAAACAGCATTCTTTGTTGTTGTAAGAGATACTTCTGCACCATTAAAGTAACCATTGATTGTGTAAACTGTGTTGTCATCATCATCAACACCAGTTTCAATTTCATTAACGACCATTGTCGGATTGTTAGCAGCCGTATCAATATCCTTTACTGCTGCAAGAGCATCCGCACTTGAAGTAAAGTTGATAAGAATTGTAGGAACATTTGTATTTTCAAATTGACCAACAACGAAATCACGACTTGAACCGTTTTCTCTTACCACATAAGAACCTGAATTTACTGTACCAACCTTATAGTTGTCTGCATTTTTCATATCTGCTGCAGTCTTTGGAACTGACATTTCAACAATACCGTCACCAATCTTATATCCGCCAACAAGACCAGATACAACCGCAGTACTCTTTAAGTTTGTTGGATTAATTCTAAGAGCCTTGTCATCAGAAACTGTTTTAGCATTAACTGCACAATATAATCTTGTAATATTGTCACTTGAATTAACTTTATACTTTACAAGTCTAATTGCAACATTTGCATCAGATGAAAGTTTCATAAATGAATTTGCACTTACAAGAGCTGAAATTGTTGACTTAGCCTCTTCTTTTGAAGAAAGTGTTGTAGCAGCTGTTGCTGTAGGAGCCCAGTAATCAACACTTGAACCAAGCTTATATTCAGCTGACTTACCGTCTTGAGTCATCATTTCAATAATGTAACCGCTACCGTCTTCTGCGTCATAGCCGTTCATAATCCAACCATACTTTTCACCTGATTGAAGAACACTTCCGCCTGCTGATTCAATATAAGCTATACGACCGAACATATCTGTATAGAATGTTGATTGTGTACCGCTTACAAGATCGCCAACTGCAACGTTTGCAACATCGTACTTTGTACCGTTGATTGTAGCATAGCTCTTGTCAACCTTCTTTGAAATACCTGACGCCGAACCTGTAAAGCTTTCGCCTGTTACAACAACGTCAACAACTGTATCGTCAAGACTTCTTCTGATTGTTGCTACATCGTTCTTCTTTAGGTTTCTAAGTCTGATCTCGTTACCTGCTTTTGTAACAGAGATTGTTCTGTCTTCTGAATCGTCAAGTTTGATTGTTAGCGCCTTTGTATCGCCGAAGTTATCGTCATCTGCTACTTTACCTACGATTCTTTCGTCTGTTGCACTTGAAACTACCATTGTTTCATATGAATCTACGAATACAACATCAAATACATCGTCCTTGTCACTGTCTACAAGTCTGATACTGCCTTTTTCAGGAAGTAGTAAATCATTGATTGATTCGCCCAATTCAGCAAGTTGGCTGTTTGATATAATCTTACCGTTGTATACGATTGACGCACCGGCACAGTCCTTCTTCTTGCTTACGCCTTCGATTTTGAATTTACCTCCAGCTGTATCAAAGCCTTCAACTGTTTGAATATCATCAGCATCAGCCTTGAATGTTGTTGTCTTTGATGCGTCATATGTTACTGCAAGAACTTTTGGTGTAAGACCGCTGTTTTCCTTGTAGTAATATGTAATCTTTTGAGCAAGGTAATCTTCAAGACCTGTTAGGTCACAGTCAAATAGCTTAGCTTCATCGTCTTCATCTGAAACGATTTCGATTTGACCGTCTTGAACGTCTGTTGAAGATACGCTTGTCTTTGATGTAGCTGTAAGAACACCCTTCTTATCGATAACGTCAAACTTAGCCTTTGCCAATGTTCCGTTAGCTTTGTAAGTAGGAGCACCGTTCTCATAGCCGTTGATTTCCTTGTATTGACCAAGAAGTGCATTATACACCATCTTGATAACTACGCCACGGTCTGAGGCAACGTCTGCCGCACCCGGTGCGTTCTTTGTGATTTCAAGGTCTGACATACCTGCAACCTTAATATAACCGTTAGGATATCCGCCGTAATATTCAGCGTCATCTTGATAGTTCATAGCATTTACAAGCATTACACATACTTGAGCATATGTAACTTCGCCGTCAGGAACAAATGTTCCGTCACCCATACCGCTGATGATATTAGCCTCTAAAGCTGTTTGAATTTGATCAGCAGCCCAGTGTGATGATGTTACATCTGTAAAACCGTTCTGATATGTAGATGTTGATGTTAAATCAAGCATTCTTAGAACGATTGATGCCATTTCCGCTCTTGTTACCTTTGAATCAGGCTTTACACTACCATCTTCATAACCTGTGATAATACCAAGTGCACTACATAGTGAAAGTGCCTTGTCATAATAACTGTCGTTATCATAGCTGCTACCAGATGTAGTAGGAGCAACTGTAGCTACAGGAGCCTCTGTTACAGCAGGAGCCTCTGTTGCCTCTGCATCGGCAGGTTTTTCTGTTGCTTCTGCAGAAGTTGTTACAACTGTTTCAGCGTTTGTATCTTCATCTGCAAAGCCGACAACGCCGACTGAGCCTACAAGCATTGCTGATGCCAAAAGCGCACAGATTAGTTTTTTCATCTTGTTACCCATTTGAATACCTCCATAAAATTTAAAAATATAATACAAATTGGATTTTTCCAATTTCTATTAACGAAACTCACAGACAATTATATAGCATTGTCAATACAATTAACAGTTAAAAATCAGTTATAATTGTCTAATTTAAAGACTATTTTCGGTTGTTTTTATAAATTCAACCTGCTTCATTTTTTTCTCTTGCCAACCTTGCAAATTCCCTGTACTCCAGCGGAGAAACTCCGGTATATTTTTTAAATACCTGACTGAAATATTGTGAATTTGAGCCGTAACCGACTTTTTCGGCAACTTCGTAAATTCTGTCCTTTTTACCCTCAATTATGAGGTCTTTCGCCATTTCCATACGTTTTTCCATAACATAATGAGAAAAATTCTTGCCTGTTTCTTTCTTAAACAGCTTTCCAAGATAATCGACATTCGTATATAATATCGTTCCGGCAAGCCATCGCAGCGAAAGATTTTCATTTTCGATATTCTCATCAATTATGTTAATCGTATCACGAATTAGCGAACTGTATATTTTGTTAGATTCCGGTGCATTGGCTTTTGCGATTTCAAAACCGTTCTGTTCAATGAAAGATTTAATCTCACTAAGCTTTTTAGCCGCTTGAACAGAAACAATTCCTTTCATATACTTTTCGATTTTTTCAACACTGCAACAACGAATTATGCAGACATAAAGCTCCAAACAATACGTTTTTGCAACTGCCGGAGTCGGCATTGCTTTTTCAAGTGTTTTAAAAAATCCGCTCAAAAGCATTTTCAGCTTTTCCATATCACCGGTTTTTACGGCGTGTTCAATAGCGCCGTATTCCGCTTGTACACTAACAGCATTTTCGTTGATTTTAATATCGTTTTCATACAAAATCTCGCAGCTGTCAGAGTAAAACGAATATCCCATACATCTTTTCAGACGTTCGTATGACGCAGGTGCATCAGCTATTGACGCAATCTTGCTGTATACCGCCATAACATCATACCCATAGCACGTTTTCATAGTATTATGAATTTTCTCAAGTACCGATGTAATCTCTTGCTGTTCCAATAATGTTGTTATAAGAAACAAATGATTTTTTATTGTTGTGCTTAATAATAATCTATCTTCACCGATGTACTGCTCAGAAGTGTTTTTTAAGAAGAATATATCTTCATCTTCACTTTGCTGTGACGGTTTAATGATTATCATTCTTGTTTCAAGCATACGGTCTACGCCAAACGTCTTACAATATATATTGAATATTTCATATGTATCGCCTGTACCAAGAATATATTCTCTAAGGAATTGTTCTTTGATAATAGGCTTAACTCTGTCCGCCTCGGAAATAACCATTTTTTCAAAATTGCCTTTGTTTCCGACATCAGAATTATGTATATCATTCAACTTATACATAGACACCTCTCCCTTATAGGCACTTTCTCGCACTATACATTTTATATTATATACTGTTTTTCTTATAATTTCAAGTAAAAAATTTTAACAGAAAGTTCTTTGATTGTTCATAATAGATTATTTTGTATTTTTACCAATTTCAAGCACTATATCTTGTCTTTGTTTGAAAAAATTTTTATAAAAAAACCGACATCCCAACTGTTAGATTTTGGTCTGACTTTTGGGTGTCGGTTCAATATATTTCCGTTTTTTAATAAGTAATCATTCCAACCATTCAACTTCCAAACCAAGTGCCTCTGCGACGAAACGCACAGGGATAAATGTTCGGTCGTCTTTTATTATTGCGGTTGTATCCATTTGTGATGATTTGTTGTTTACTGTCAAAACATCACTTCCGAGTGTCACTTTTACAACATCGCCGTTTTCTTTTGTAATGGTTGCCGTTTTTGATGTATCGTCCCAATCAACCTTGCAGTCAAGCATTTCAGATACTGCACGAATCGGCACTTGTGTTCGTCCGTTTTCATCAACAAACGGCTGTGCGTCTGGGAATACTACATCTGTGCTGTCTACTTTTACCGTAACGACATTGCCTGTTTCAACTGTAAGCTTTTTCAGTTTTGCAGTCGGTGCACTTGTTTCAACAATCGGCGATGTTGTTTCGCTCGGTTTAACAGTAGCAGTCGGCTCTTTGGTTGGCACTGTCGTTGGTGGTACTGTTGCAGTTGGAACGGTAGCAGTAGGTTTTGTTGTACTTTCCGGTGTTGCAGTTGGCTCAACTTCTTCAACTTTGTTCCAACCGATTAACTCTCTGTTTGAATTTATCAATTCATAAAATGCAGGCAATTCATATTCTGAAATTCCGAAAGAAAGAATACGATTTTTAATATCTGAATTATTGACTTCAATCTTATTTTCACTAAGTCTATCAGAAACTAAAATTGCGTTTGAACCTATTTGCGCATTTCCGTTGATTGTTACTTTTTCTAAAAACGGACACCAATCAAAAGCATCATCTTCTATTTTTTTGACGTTTTTAGGAATTGTAATATCTTTTAATGTCGACAAATAAAATGCTGCCTCTCCTATTTGGGTTAAGGAATTTGGTAATTCGACCGTATCAATATCACAATATGTAAATGCACGTTTACCTATTGCGGTTATTCCATCGGGAACTATTGGATTTTTGTCTGTTCCGATATATCTAAGTATGGTATTTTCGGCTGTTGCAAATCCTTTATAGTTACCCATACTTTTATCTGTTTTGCCTTTTAAATATTTTAAATCACACCAATTAGAATTTTGAACTTTATTGTATATATTAACCGTCATATCTGAATTGAATGTTATTTCATCTCCGTGAAAATAACAGTTAGTACAATTAAGCATAGTATCGGGAATGTTTATTTCCTTTATATCTGTCTGTGGAAACCAATAACAATATTTTTTGTCTTTTTCGCATTCGATGTTGTTTGACATATGAACCTTGTCAAGATTGCCACAATCAGTGAAAGCCGTAACGTCCATATGCGTTACAGTGTCAGGAATATTTAAATTACCCGAAAGAGTTGTTTCAGAAAAAGCATATCTGCCGATTGATTGAAGACCATCATTTAAATCTAATGTTGATAATTTGCTACATTCACTAAAAGCCTCATCATCTATAATTTCTATCGTTGACGGTAATGTAATTTTTTCAAGATTATTGCAGCCTTTTAAAAATTGATAAGGAATTTCGGTTACTCCTTCTTTTATTTCAACTTCTTTTAGCTTATTTAAATTTACAAGTTCTCCGGAGATAATCATATTGATATCTACATTATCATTAATGATTAGTTTAGTTATAGGTGCCGCATCTTTTGCCCATGACGGAGTTAAACCTTTTAGAGTTGTATTCTCGGGTATCTCACATATGCCTGTTGTTCCTACATATGCAAGAATATTATTTGTGCCTTTTTTGTAAGCAAATTGACCGTCTGTAATTGTTGTATCATCTGAATAATCAGCAAGCACAAACTGTGTTGCTGATAATATTATTGCAAATATACTTATTATTGAAACAATTTTTTTCATAATTCTACCTCTTTCCTAATCATTCCAACCATTCAACTTCCAAACCAAGTGCCTCTGCGACGAAACGCACAGGGATAAATGTTCGGTCGTCTTTTATTATTGCGGTTGTATCCATTTGTGATGATTTGTTGTTTACTGTCAAAACATCACTTCCGAGTGTCACTTTTACAACATCGCCGTTTTCTTTTGTAATGGTTGCCGTTTTTGATGTATCGTCCCAATCAACCTTGCAGTCAAGCATTTCAGATACTGCACGAATCGGCACTTGTGTTCGTCCGTTTTCATCAACAAACGGCTGTGCGTCGGGGAATACTACGTCTGTGCTGTCTACTTTTACCGTAACGGCATTGCCTGTTTCAACCGTAAGCTTTTTCGGTTTTGCAGCCGGTGCTGTTGTTTCGCTCGGTTTAACCGTAGCAGTCGGCTCTTGTGTCGGAGTTACAGATGATGTTGGCTTTAATGTTTCTTTTGCGGTGGATACAGATTCATCTTTTTTATTGACTTTAGGTAAATCTATACCTGTATGTTCCTTAAATAACACATAAAATCCATCTAAAACATATTCATCAGAATTACTGTAAAAATTCTCCGGCAGCTTTATATTTGGATCTTTAAATATTACATTTTCTTTGTGGTCATAATTTATATAATAACCATCTAACGGATATTCTTCAATATTTTTCGGTGCTCCCTCAAAAGTCACTTTTTCCATATACGGACACATATAAAATGCCCAACTTTCGATTGTATCAACATTTTTAGGAATAGTAATTTCTTTTAATGTTGTACAGGTAAAAGCACGTTTTTCTATTTTTTCAAGGCTTTGCGGTAAAGTAACCGTGTCTATATCGCAAAATGAAAAACCATCTTGAGTAATACTTTTGACACCTTCCGGCACTTTTGGATTTTTGTCATTTCCGGTATATCTCAACAAGGTATTTTCGACAATTACAAAATCTTTATCATTGCCGATTGTTTTATTTGTTTTGCCTTTTAGATACTTATCTTCACACCAAGCTGAACCACGAACCATATTGTATATATTGACTGTCATATCCGAATTAAACGTGATATTATCCCCATCAAAATAACAACTGACTTTGTCAAGCATTTTATCAGGTATATTTATTTCTTTTATATTTGTACCGTCAAACCAACAAGCTGTTTCTTGATTTTTATTTTCAGGTGTATAAGTTAAATTATTTGATAAATGAACTTTATCTAAATCACCGCAATCTGAAAATGCTTTATATCCCATATGTGTAACAGTATTAGGAATTAAAATATCACCCGTCAATGAATTTAAACCGCTGAATACATATTCGCCTATATACTCAAGATTGTTCGGTAAGTCAATATTCTCTATTTTAGGGCATTTAGAAAAAGAATTATTTCCTATTTTCTTTAGTGTTGACGGAAATACTATTTTATTGAGAGAATCGCATTCCTGCATTATACCGTCAGGTATTTCTGTGATTCCATCTTTAAAATCAATTTCTTCCAAACTGCTTGATGAATTAAGAATCGAAAAGTTTACATTTTTATTTATAATTAGTTTTTTTATTGCCGTATGTGTTTGCTTGATATGATTTAAACCAAGCAAATTTGAATTTTCAGGTATTTCACAAATATCTGATGTACCCACATACGCAAGAATATTATTTGTACCCTTTTCGTAAATGAAATCTCCTCGTATTTCCTCGTCTTCAGCTAAATCATTTGCAAATGATGTTACACATAATGACATCATTATTGCAAATATACTTATTATTGAAACAATTTTTTTCATAAAAATACACTCCTATAAATTTGATTTAATTGTTACCCATGTATCGTGTAAGAGCTAGTTGATATTTCTCTCCACCTCCACTATAGAATTTTTGCTCATAAATAGAAATTATATTTGCTCCTGTTCTTGATACTTGATTATATACAGAACAATCAACACCTTTTTCAACAGCATAAATAGCGTAGTCGGAAGTACTAACCATGTTTCCTCTATCTGTTAATGTTTGCAATACAAGATATTTAGCACGCGAACCTTTTATTATTGAATCAAAGTTTCCTGATTCTAATTCTTCCTGTTCTTTCAAGCTACGATTTCTAAGTTCTATTTTATATGTGCAATTTTTTGTGCCAGGATAATCAATATAAAAAGTATCAACATCCCATGAATCGGTCATTGTGAATTCGGTATTTGGCATTGATGTGTAACTGCTTGCTCCGTTATATGCTTCATATGCAGAACCTGTAACATCGTCTCCATAACCTGACACATCCTCAAAACTTACAGATACATATCCGCTTACTTCATCCGTTAAGTAAACCATAACATAAAAGTATATACTTTTTTTTGCATTATATAAAGATTCTAGAGGATATGATATTGTGTTTGTATTATTATTTGATGTACGCGAAACAACCGAGTTTAAAGTACCGTTATCAGCAGAATACCATATTTTTGCAGTCACTTTACTTTGACCTTTAACTACTACTCGAAAAACAGGCGGATTTTTTTCATTTAAAAAAGAATCTGGCATTGCTACTTTGAAAATTTTACATTTTGAATTATTTGAAGTTTCTGATAATTTATAACAATATTCAGTATATCTTGCGTCAACTGCATTATTTTTTATATCCGTTGTTGTATAACTTGGAATACTTAAAAGAGTAGGAGAATAAAAGCTATCCCAATCACACGAATCAATCGTCAAATCATAAAATTTAATATCATCTTCTGTAGACATATAACCTGAATAAACATCACCATTTGATATGGTATAAATTCTATATACTTTGTTTGACGGAAGATTTGAATAGTATTCTTTAAACTCATTTGCTTTGATATGTGCATATTGAGCTACATTTGTGTCAACTGATATACTATTGCCTGTTGATATTTTTCCTGATTTCAAATCTTCAATATCTCCAACCATAATAATAGATTCATCATCTGTATCAGGATTAGTTACATATTCCGGCATATCAATTTCAGATTCGTTAGCAGTTACACCTTTTGAATATGATTTTGAATTTCCATCTACTGTTTCGGTAAGCGTTACTTTATAGCTTTCTCCTGCAAATATTTGCGGCGAATAAAAACTTTCTTGCTGTAAATCTTCATTATATATTAAACTATCATCTGAAAGTTTTGTGATTTCCAAGTGAACTGAGTCCATATCTTTTAAATTTTTCATATATTCAAAATCAAGATATAGTTCTGCCACATCATTTGAATAGCCTGTCATATTCATAGGAAAATTCTCGTATATTGCCGGTGCAGTGTCGCCTAATGCCTCCTTATTCCAATGCTCTGCATCTAAATCACTTTGAGTGATATTGATAATATTGTTATTCTCATCAGCATAAGAATAAACAATTTCGTTATCACTGTCAGCAGCAATAGCATTGATTCCGATTGCTGAAGTTGCCATAACCGCAGCCAATCCTAACGTGATAAATTTTTTTAGTTTCATAACAAAACCGCCTTTCTTTTTATAATACTGTATTCATTTCAACAAAACAAAGTTCTTATAATGTGTTTGACAAACTATGACGATTTGTTATATAATAACACACATAAGAGGTACTCAATATAACTTAATGTATGCTGACCCGCAAAGATTAAGAGCATTGGTATCTCTTTATTTTATTTTAAAATAAAGTCAGTATTATATTTTGTTTTTTGTGTTGGCAATGTTCTTTTATATTTCAAGCTATTTTCATATCATATAAAATTTATAATATTTATTAATGATAAGCTCATTGAACTGATGATATAAATAGTTATAATATATTTAAACATCAACAACATTTTCTTAATTTGTAACCCCCCAATAACAAATGATTACAATTAAATTCTACCCAGTAAAATTATGTTTGTCAACATTTTCCGACTAAGTGGTAGCTTATTCCGGAAACTTGGTAGCAAATAATGTAAGTATTTCAACAAAAAGTGAATTGAATTAATTAAAATATCGAATTACAAAATATTTGAGAACACAAAAAAATCGGAACAAGATAACTTGTTCCGTTTATGGCTCCTCCAGCTGGGCTCGAACCAGCGACATCATGATTAACAGTCATGCGCTCTGCCAACTGAGCTATAGAGGAATATCTCTTTTGCTTTCGCTAACTTTTTCTTTAAACACCAAAGATAACGACTTCTGTCGTTATCTTCAGCATTCTTCGTTCCGGCAACTTTCTACTTTCCCAGGCAGTCACCCACCAAGTATCATCGACGTTAAGGAGCTTAACTTCTGTGTTCGGCATGGGAACAGGTGGTTCCTCCTTGCTATCGTCACCGGATCTTCTCTTTTGAGGTCATACCCTCAAAACTAAACAACATAACTTCACAATGCGTTTTCTCTAATTTCTTATCTTTCTCGTTCCTAACCTTTGATGTAGCGATACATCTGTATTTTAATCTACTTTGTCTTTAATGCTCAAGCTTACGCTTGTATGTACTTCGCATTGCCTTTCGGCAACCAGTCGCTCCTCGCAATTCTTTGAATTGCTTCTGCTCCTTTGCTTTCGTACATATTCGCATTTTTATCTGCTCCGCAGATTAAAATGCTTGGTCAAGCCCTCGGACTATTAGTACCGGTCAGCTGCATACATTACTGCACTTCCACCTCCGGCCTATCAACCATGTAGTCTTCATGGGTCCTTACTAGCCTACGCTATGGGAAATCTTATCTCGAAGGGGGCTTCACGCTTAGATGCCTTCAGCGTTTATCCCGTCCGTACTTAGCTACCCTGCTATGCCCTTGGCAGAACAACAGGTGCACCAGCGGTACGTCCAACCCGGTCCTCTCGTACTAAGGTCAGCTCTCCTCAAATTTCCTACGCCCGTGATAGATAGGGACCGAACTGTCTCGCGACGTTCTGAACCCAGCTCGCGTACCGCTTTAATGGGCGAACAGCCCAACCCTTGGAACCGACTTCAGCTCCAGGATGCGATGAGCCGACATCGAGGTGCCAAACCTCCCCGTCGATGTGGACTCTTGGGGGAGATCAGCCTGTTATCCCCAGGGTAGCTTTTATCCGTTGAGCGACGGCAATTCCACTCTCATACCGCCGGATCACTAACTCCAACTTTCGTTACTGCTCGACTTGTCGGTCTCGCAGTTAGGCTGGTTTATGCGTTTGCACTCGTTGCACGATTTCCGTCCGTGCTGAACCAACCTTTGAACGCCTCCGTTACCTTTTAGGAGGCGACCGCCCCAGTCAAACTGTCCACCTGACAGTGTCCCCCACCCGGATTCACGGGTGCAGGTTAGAACCTTCATATTACAAGAGTGGTATCCCAACATCGACTCCCTAACACCTGGCGGCATTAGTTCTCTGTCTCCCACCTATCCTGTACATGTAATACAAAAATTCAATATCAAGTTACAGTAAAGCTCCATGGGGTCTTTCCGTCTTATCACGGGTAACTGGCATCTTTACCAGTACTTCAATTTCGCCGGGTATGTTGTTGAGACAGCTCTCAAGTCGTTACGCCATTCGTGCGGGTCAGAACTTACCTGACAAGGAATTTCGCTACCTTAGGACCGTTATAGTTACGGCCGCCGTTTACTGGGGCTTAAGTTCAGTGCTTCGATTGCTCTAACACTTCCCCTTAACCTTCCAGCACCGGGCAGGCGTCAGCCCATATACATCATCTTTCGATTTAGCATAGGCCTGTGTTTTTGCTAAACAGTCGCTTGAGACTATTCTCTGCGGCCTACTCGCGTAGGCTCCCCTTATCCCGAAGTTACGGGGTCATTTTGCCGAGTTCCTTAACAACACTTCTCCCGCTGGTCTTAGGATTCTCTCCTCATCTACCTGTGTCGGTTTGCGGTACGGGCACCTTGTCAATTCATACAGCTTTTCTCGCCAGTGTACAATCACCTACTTCGCTACTAATTTTCGCTCCCTTACGCCCCACTCAACCAACGGTGGGGTTAGGCTATGTTCCTGTGTCCCTGTATTTAACGACTTCGGTGGCTACGGAATCTTTACCGTATGTGCATCGACTACGCCTCTCGGCCTCGCCTTAGCTCCCGGCTTACCTTGAGCGGACGAACCTTCCTCAAGAAACCTTAGATTTTCGACCATTATGATTCTCACATAATTCTCGCTACTCATTCCGGCATTCTCACTTGTGATATCTCCACTACTCCTTTCGGTGTAGCTTCGCAGACTTACACAACGCTCATCTACCCCTCGCACACAAAGTGTGCAAAGCCTAAGCTTCGGTATGAATTTTAGCCCCGTTACATTTTCGGCGCACAATCACTCGACTAGTGAGCTATTACGCACTCTTTAAATGAGTGGCTGCTTCTAAGCCAACGTCCTAGTTGTCTACGCAACTGCACATCCTTTTCCACTTAAATTCATTTAGGGACCTTAGCTGTAGGTCTGGGCTCTTTCCCTTTTGACTACGAAACTTATCTCACGCAGTCTGACTCCCAGGAAACATTTATGCGGCATTCAGAGTTTGATAGGGTTCGGTAAGCCGTGAAGCCCCCTAGCCCATTCAGTGCTTTACCTCCGCTAAACTATCCTGAGGCTAGCCCTAAAGCTATTTCGATGAGAACCAGCTATATCCGAGTTCGATTGGAATTTCACCGCTAACCACAGCTCATCCCCGCCTTTTTCAACAGACGTGGGTTCGGTCCTCCATGGAATTTTACTTCCACTTCAACCTGTCCATGGTTAGGTCACCCGGTTTCGGGTCGTATACTGCAAACTGTACGCGCTATTCACACTCGGTCTCCCTTCGGCTTCAGTGCTTAACACCTTAACCTCGCTTGCAACATACACTCGCCGGACCGTTCTACAAAAAGTACGCTATCGCACTCATATGGTGCTTTAGCAGCTTGTAAACATAGGGTTTCAGATTCTTTTTCACTCCCCTTCCGGGGTTCTTTTCAACTTTCCATCACTGTACTTTTCACTATCGGTCATCAGGTAGTATTTAGGCTTGGGGGGTGGTCCCCCCGGCTTCCCACCGGGTTCCTCGTGTCCGGTGGTACTCTGGATCCTGCCTTGTCAATATTCTTTTCGCTTACAGGACTATTACCTACTATGGTGTGTCTTCCCATACACTTCTGCTAAAAATATTGAATCAATTACGCAGTCCGCAACCCCAAAGATATTGCTATCTCTGGTTTGGCCTCTTTCCCTTTCGCTCGCCGCTACTTAGGAAATCGATGTTTCTTTCTCTTCCTCCTCCTACTTAGATGTTTCAGTTCAGAGGGTTTCCTCCACATGGCTATGTATTTACCATGCAGTGATACGGTATTGCCGTACCGGGTTTCCCCATTCGGATATCTGCGGGTCTATGGATATTTGCTCCTAACCGCAGCTTTTCGCAGCTTGTCACGTCCTTCTTCGGCTCCTGATGCCAAGTCATTCTCCCTACGCTCTTTATAGCTTGACCAACTTGGTTTGGTTCTTGAATTACATAAGAATTAGAGATTTGTTTGAAATTGAAGTTTTTACCCATATACTCTCGTATATCGAAAAAACCTTTCCACATTAGTTTGATAACTAATTTAGTTATCGGGGTTTGACATTACTATGTCATTTCCTCGTTTCTCTCTATCATCGTTTGTTACATTGTTTAGTTTTCAAGGTACAATCTTTTATATTGATTTTTAATTCAAACAAGTTTGCGTGCAGTTCGCTTTTTCTTCGACGTCGTCGCGTACATCGGTACGCAAGACTGAGAAAAAATGCGAAATGTGCGTGAAATTGTTTGAATTGGTGGAGATGAGGAGAATCGAACTCCTGACCCCCTGCTTGCAAGGCAGGTGCTCTCCCAGCTGAGCTACACCCCCAAATTTAGTTGATACTTCGTTATTAACTAATATCAAGTCTTTGGTAATTTTCGTATGTCACGAATGTCCAACCTACGGTTGGCATCATATTCGCCTATGTGCCTCCTTGTTACGGCAACTTCGTTGCCTATCGCTCCGCTTCGCTTCACGATTTCACACCGGCACGCTCATACGATGTTTCACATTGCTACGCAATGTTAGTGGTGGGCCTAAGTGGACTCGAACCACCGACCTCACGCTTATCAGGCGTGCGCTCTAACCGGCTGAGCTATAGGCCCATGCAGGGTTTCTATTGGGTTCAGTTTCCTTTTCCCACTTATATCAATATTTTGTTATGAATGTTCATATTATTCTACATTTTAAAACGTAAAGCTCATTCCTTACATATCAGGGATGTCAGCTACCGCTGAGCCTTCGAAAATTAAAATTTTCAAAGCGCTTCACGTTTTTTGCTTCGCAAAATAACGTGTGCATTCAAAGATAAATAGCACAGTTTTCTGTCTCTGACGATATTTCTATCGTTCGACCTTAGGAATTTTGACTAAGCTATTCGCTCAATCGGTTCTCCTTAGAAAGGAGGTGATCCAGCCGCACCTTCCGATACGGCTACCTTGTT
>OLNN01001501.1_pt1 | contig 19098 bp, 21 predicted proteins | sample 1672141 | NCBI WGS metagenome assembly OLNN01 (sample SAMEA3136652, study PRJEB25190) | human gut metagenome | biome: human gut; feature: human-associated habitat; material: faeces | place: Austria | collected 2013 | reverse complement strand
GATCCATGCAATGCCTTTCTGTTTCCCTTTTGCCAGCACGATGGCCCAGGCCATCACCAGCACCACCACCGTGCGCAAGGCCGTTCCCAGGTTGGAGTCGATGTTTTCCACACCCACTTTGCCCAGAATGGTGGTCAGAGAGGCAAATACGGCGGAGAGCACCGCGTAGAACATCCATCCATGGCCTTTGGGCTGGGGGATAACGCGCTCTTTTTTCTCGATCATCAGGAAGGTCCCGGCGCCGACCAGGATAAACCCCGCCCCCATCGGCAGGGTGAAAGGCTCCCCCAGCAGCAGGAAGGCCAAGAGCATCGTCAGGAGGATGCTGGATTTGTCGATCGGGACAACCTTGTTGATGTCCCCCAGCTGCAGGGCCTTGAAATAGCAGAGCCAGGACGCTCCGGTGGCCAGGCCGGACAGGATCAGAAAGAGCAGGGTTTTCCCGCTGATGTCCCCGATCTGGGACTGGGACCCCACCACAAACACCATCAGCCAGGAAAAAAACAGCACCACGATGGTTCGGATGGCCGTAGCCACGGTGGAGTCGGTCTCCCGGATGCCGCACTTGGCCAGAATGGATGTGAGTCCGGCAAACAGCGCCGAGCCAAAGGCAAATACAATCCACATAGTCTCGCCTCCTGAATCCCATGATTATAGCACAGCAGACCGGCACTGTACAGCGCACAGGACAGATCAGCCGCCTTCCCCCAACAGAAGGACCCGCAGACCGTGCCGGCGGGCATAGGATACGGTATAGGCAGATCCTCCGGTGGAGCGGGTGCAGTAGGCCACGCAGACGGCGCTGTGCTCCACCAGATGGCGGTTGCGGCGGTGCATACACCCGGGCGTGTACAGCTCGCCGGTGTACACCACCTTGTCCGCCCGCTCTTTGATGGCCTCGTACCGGGTCACATCCTCCTGACGCCACCCCCGGGTCTGGTCCCGGCAGGGCAGCACCAGAATCAGACGGATCTGCGGATAAGACTTCCGCAGGCGCAGTACGGTCTCCGCCGCCAGAGTGTCAAAGCCCAGGGCTCCGCCGGCCCCGAAAAAGCGAACGCCTTCCTCAATCAACCTGCGGACCACCATCTCCAACTCCCGGCTCAGGGCCAGATAGGTCGTCCGGGGAATGACGCGGTGGCCGGTAAAACAGCAGGTTTGTTCTCTTGTATCCATTTGATCTTTCTCCTTTCTGCACTTATATAAGTGCAATTCTAAAGCGTATGTCGCATAAACTCAACATATACTGCACCGGTATCAGTGCGGAGGTGTTGAGCATGAACGGAGCGTATGAAAAGGCACTGGGCCAAAATATCCGCAGACTGCGCAAAGAACGCAATCTGTCTCAGGAACAGCTGGCGGCCCAGCTGCAGGTACGCGGCTGTGACATCACCCGCAGTGCCCTGGCCAAAATTGAGGTGGGCCAGCGGCACATCTACCCTGACGAGCTGAAGCTGCTGCATGAGCTCCTGGGCGTTTCCTACGAGGAGCTCTTTGTCTGACAGAACGGGACCCGCTTCCGGCCCTATTGTACCGACGAGATATCGCGATTTTCGTTGAATTCTGGGTCTCAAAGCCCAAAAAAGTAAAAAGCTGGTGATCCTACAACAAATTGTTATAGAATCACCAGCTTTTGTTCTCTCTCACCGGTTCCCGGCGGCTCCTGGCGCGCCGGTGGGAGTTCACGCAAATTTAACGGTTCTTTGACAGAAATAAGCTAGATAAATCCGCCGCCAAACCGATACAATAATAAAAACAGTTTGGAAAGATTGGGAGGCGACAGGATTTGTACGGTGTGATAGACATCGGATCCAACACGATCCGCATGGTGGTGTACCGGGTGGGAGAAGCCGGAGCAATCCACCCGGTACTGAACAAGAAATACGCCACCGGCCTGGTGGGCTATATCAATGGCAAGGGCCGGATGAGCAAGGAGGGCATCCGGAAGGCCGTGGAGATTCTCCGGGAGCTGAAGGAGGTCACCGAGCAGATCCGCCTGCAGAAGGTCTTCCCCTTCGCCACCGCCTCTCTGCGGAACATCACCAACACGGAGGAGGTGCTCCAGGCCATCCAGGCAGAGACCGGATTTTCGGTCCGGGTGCTCTCCGGCCAGGAGGAGGCCACCTTTGACTACTACGGCGCCATTCAGAGCGCGCCGCCGGCCTCCGGTCTGCTGGCCGACGTGGGCGGCGGCAGCACTGAGCTGGTCCAGTTCCGGGACCGGGAGGTGCTCTGCACCGACTCCATCTCCATCGGTTCCCTCAACCTCTACCACCGGTTTGTGGAGGGCATCCTGCCCAGCCGGGGTGAGATCCGCAAGATTGAGGCGGAGGTGGCGGACCGGCTGAATAAAAGTGTCCGGGCCAAACCCAAGTCGGAGGTGGGCCCGCTCTGCGCCGTGGGCGGGACCGCCCGGGCGGCGCTGAAGCTGTACAACAGCCTGACCGGCGAGGGTCGGGACAACATCAGCTATGACGTGGGGTTTTACGACGACTATCTGGCCCAGATCACCGCGGACCCCAAAAAGCTGTCCAACCGGATCCTGAAAATCGCACCGGAGCGTATCCACACCCTGACGCCGGGTATCGCGGTGCTGCGGACAGTCGCCCGTATCTTCGGCGTCCAGTCGGTAGTCACCAGCCCTTACGGCGTCCGGGAGGGCTACCTTTCCTACCTTTTGAGAGAGCAGGGAGTTTGATTCTATGAAACAGATCAGCAAACAGGGAACCTACACACAGAACCGGGAGCTGTCCTGGCTCCGCTTCAACGACTCGGTGCTGGACGAGGCCACCGATGAGCGTGTCCCCCTATTGGAGCGGCTCAAGTTCGTCAGCATCTTTACCAGCAATCTGGACGAGTTCTTTATGATCCGGGTGGGCAGTCTCCACGACCAGGAGGTGCTAGGCAGCACTGCGGTGGACAAAAAGTCCGGCATGACCGCCAGTGAACAGCTGACCGCCATCTATGCCGCCGTACGGCCTCTCTACGCCAAGCGGGAGCGCATTTTCCAGGACATCGACCGGCAGCTGCGGCCCTACGGCATCTGCCAGCTGTCCTACGGGGAACTGGACCAGTGTGAGCGGAACTATCTCCAGCAGTATTATGAGACCGACATCGCCCCCATCCTGTCCCCTCAGATCATCGACCCCCATCACCCCTTCCCGCACCTGCAAAACAAGGTCATCCACGTGGGCGCCTGGCTCCACCGGGGTGAGAAAAAGGTCTTTGCGGTGATTCCCCTGCCCGCATCCCTGCCCGAGGTGGTGCTGCTGCCCGGAGACACCCTGCGCTGCATCCGCACCGAGGAAATCCTCTTCCGGCAGCTGCCCGCCATCTTCTCCACCTACACGGTGGATGAGGCCTCCGCTTTTTGCGTCACCCGCAACGCCGACGTGAATCCGGATGATGAGGCCTTCGAGTACGACGAGGACTTCCGCCGGAAGATGAAAAAGGTGTTGGGCAAGCGCCGGCGGCTGGCGCCGGTCCGGCTGGAGTACGACCGGGAGATCAGCGACTGCTTCCTCCAGTACCTGTGCGACCGGCTGTCCATCACGCTGGAGCAGGCCTATCAGACCACCGCTCCCCTGAAACTGAGCTACGTCTTTGACCTGGAGGGCAAGCTGCCCGAAAATCTCCGCCGCACCCTGCTCTACCAGCCCTTCCAGCCTCAGCTGCCCTACGGCATCCGCCGGGAAGGCAGTGTGCTGGATCAGGTCCGTCAGCGGGACCTCCTGCTCTCCTACCCCTTTGAGAGCATGGAGCCCTTCCTCCAGCTGGTGCGGGAGTCCGCTTCGGACCCGGCAGTGCTCTCCATCAAGATCACCATCTACCGCATGGCCAAGCGCGCCAAGCTGGTGGACTATCTCTGCACAGCGGCGGAAAATGGCAAGGACGTCACCGTCCTCATTGAGCTCCGAGCCCGTTTTGACGAACAGCACAACATCGACTGGTCCGAGCGTCTGGAGGAGGCCGGCTGCACCGTCATCTACGGCTTCGAGGAGTTCAAGGTCCACTCCAAGCTCTGCCTGATCACCCGCCGGGAACAGGGCCGGATCCGCTTCATCACCCAGGCGGGCACCGGCAACTACAATGAGAAAACCGCCACCATGTACACCGACCTGTCCCTGATCACGGCGGATCAGGCCATTGGCCGGGACGCCAACGAGTTCTTCAAGAACATGGCCATCGGCAATCTGGAGGGCCGGTATCACCACCTGCTGGTGGCGCCCACCTCCCTGAAGCCCGCCCTGCTGGAGGAGATCGACCGGGAGATCGCCAAGGGTCCCGAGGGCCGCATCCTCATCAAGATCAACTCCATGACCGACTACGGCCTGATGAAAAAGCTCAAGGCCGCCTCCTGCGCCGGCGTCCAGGTCCGGATGATCGTCCGGGGTATCTGCTGCTTGCTGCCCGAGCTGCCCGGAAAGACCGAGAACATCCACATCACCAGCATCGTGGGCCGGTTCCTGGAGCACTCCCGGGTCTACTGCTTCGGCACCGGCGGTCAGGAGCGGATGTACATCGCCTCCGCCGACTTTATGACCCGTAACACTGAGCGCCGGGTGGAGGTGGCCTGCCCCATCTACGACCCGGCGGTGCGCCGGAAAATCCACGGCATTCTGGACGCCTGCCTGCGGGACACTCTGAAGGCCCGTCACATGCGCAGTGATGGCACCTACTACCGCGGTGCGCCGGAGCCGCCCTTTGACAGCCAGCAGTTTTTGCTGGAACAGGCCATCCGGGACGCCAGAGATGAGGCCCAGCCGCCCCAGCCTCAGGAGCCTGCCGGCCTGATGGACCGGTTCCGCAGCTTCCTGCGCCGGGGTCTGGCCCACTGACACTGAAATTCTCCCCTCCCAAAATAGAATCCCCACGGAAACCAGTGATTTCCGTGGGGATTCCCGTATTCTATATGATTGGCTCCGGGTGTTCCGGCAAAAAAACGTCATAGTTTGCTCCCATTCCCGGCATACTAAGGGCGAAACAGGCGAGATCGGGCGCTTTCCCGACCGGGAGGTAGGAGATTATGAAGCTTTGTAATGTAACCGCCGCACTGTCCGTGCAAAAAGGACTGGTCGAGCTGAATCAGGTGCCCTTTGTCCAGCTACAGGACGAGAAGGGCAATCTGCTGGTGGCCGCCGACCTGCTGGGGGCCCAAATGGGAGATCAGGTGCTGGTGACCTGCGAGAAGGCCCACGCGGTGCTGGGAACTAACAACCCCGCCGACGCCCTGGTCCTCTGCATCCTGTCCGCAAAGGAGCAGTAACCGCCCGTTTGTGCGCATACAGCGGACACTTTTTCAGCTGGGTTCGACCGGTTTTGTCGTGGTTTTTGGCCGGTCCAGCGGCACCTGGCCCGAGCCGGGCAGATTGATCCGGCGCTTGCGGGTGGAGGAGTAGGTGAGCTTGGCGTGGAGCCGGTCCCGGTCCCGGTTGTCCAGGGCGATGCGGTAGGCGTGGATGTTCTCCTCCAGCCGCCGGATCACCTGGCTCAGGGCCGGAGCATTCATGCTCATCAGATCGGTCCACATGTCCGGATCCAGGGCCGCCACCCGGGTCACGTCCCGGAAGCTGCTGCCCTCGTAGCCCTTGCACTGGAACAGGTCCGCGTCGTCGCACACGGACAGAGCCACAATGTGCATCAGCTGGCTGGTGTAGGCGATGATGGCGTCGTGGCGCTCCGGCGTGATCTCCCGCACGACCTGACAGCCAATGTGGTGGGCCATCCGGCGGATGAACTCCTTATGCTCCTCGGTGCTCTCGGGCCGCGGGACCATGATCCAGTTGCTGCCCTGGAACACCGTGGGCAGGGCGTGCTCGATACCGGCGAACTCCGTGCCCGCCATGGGGTGGCTGCCGATAAAGTCCACCGACGGTGGCAGCAGCTCGGCCTTCTCCATCACCGCTGTCTTTACACCGCAGACATCGGTCACCAGGCTGCCCGGCTTGAAGTGGTCGTGGTGCTTCTCCAGCAGGTTCATAATCCCCTGGGGCGTGGCGCAGAGCACAGCCACATCCGCCCGGGCCAGCCCTGCCTCTGCGTCCAGGGTGGCCTCGTGGACCAGCCCGTGGGCCAGCGCATAGTCCGCTGTCTCCTGCCGGCGGACAACCCCCAAAATGTGCGCCCCCTCAAAGTCCATCAGCGCCCCGGCCAGGGAACCGCCGATGAGGCCCAGTCCAACGATTGCTATGGTCTTGTTACTGCTCATGTGATCTCTCTCCTGTCCTGTGTCGCGGAATGCTCCGGTACATAAACGAAACGCCGCAGCGCTCTTCTCTGCGCCGCGGCGTTGCCAACGAAATCTGCATCTTCGAGTCCACTGACTCCCCTCAGATACACTCCCGGCAAGGGCAGCACAAAAGCCCGCTATCCTCGCGGTAATAGCGGTAGGCCTGCTTCCAGTTGCCGGACAGTTTCTTCATAGAGGGTCCCTCGCAATGCTCTCAGATACTGCTACTATACCGCTTTTACGTGCTGAAGTCAATAGCGTTTCCACGCCGGCGCCGGCGCTGCGCAGCGTGAAAAAACTTCCCAAAAAAATTTTTCAAAACCCCTTGACAGGGCAACCCAAAGTGATTATCATTAGTCTTAATTTACAAAACGCAATGATCGGGATATCATCCGGGCACTCCCCTGCGGTACAGAGAGGACGCATCTGCTGAAAGCGTCTCCAAAGGCGGCCCTGATTCGTCACCCGTGAGCGGCCCTTGCCAACGGACGGAAGCTCCGCTTCCCTCTCAGTAGTTTGGGACGGCCTACCCCGCCGTTATCCGGAGAAAGAGTGCACAGCATCAACCTCCATCAGAAATCACCTCCGGGACTTGTTCCGGAGCGGTGGCGGCGGCTGTGAAGTTAGGTGGTACCACGGAGTTTCAGCTTCGTCCTATATTGGGACGGAGCTTTTCTTTATGTTCTCTGTCCCCCTGAGACGCGCCAGATTCAAATTCATTACAATCCAAAAAGGAGGCTGCATCCCTATGAAAATGACCGCATCCCAAGTCGTGATGGAGTGCCTGTTGGAACAGGGCGTTGACACCGTCTTTGGCTATCCCGGCGGCACGATTCTCAACATCTATGATGAGTTTGAGCTTCACGGCTACAACAAGAAAATTCGCCACATCCTGACCGCCCATGAGCAGGGCGCCTCCCACGCCGCCGACGGCTACGCCCGCTCCACCGGCAAGGTAGGCGTGTGCTTCGCCACCTCCGGCCCCGGCGCCACCAACCTGGTCACCGGTATCGCCACCGCCTACATGGACTCCTCCCCCGTGGTGTTCATCACCGTCAACGTGGGCGAGAGCCTCATCGGTAAGGACACCTTCCAGGAAGTGGACATCACCGGCATCACCCTGCCCATTACCAAGTGCAACTACTTAGTCAAGGACGCCACCAAGCTGGCCGACATCATCCGCGAGGCCTTCGCCATCGCCCGCAGCGGCCGTCCCGGTCCCGTCCTCATCGACATCGTCAAGAACGTCACCTCCACCGTCGTGGACTTTGAGCCCCTGCCTCTGAGCGAGCATCACCGTCACGGCCGGCTGGCAGCCCTGCTGGCCCGGAACTCCGACGGCCTGAACATGCAGGTTCCCGAGCCCGATCACGGCGACGTGGATCAGCTGGTCGCCATGCTGGACCAGTCCCAGAAGCCCCTGATCCTGGTGGGCGGCGGCGTCATCCGCAGCAAGAACGCCGTGCCGGAATTCCGCAAGTTCATTGAACAGGTGGGCGCTCCGGTGGCTACCACTGTCATGGGCGGCGGCGCCTGCCCCGGCGACTCCCCGCTGATCACCGGCATGATCGGCATGCACGGCACCCACGCCTCCAACCGGGCCAGCCATGAGTGTGACCTGCTCATCGCCATCGGCTGCCGGTTCTCCGACCGCGTCACCTGCGACACCAAGACCTTCGCGCCCAACGCCAAGGTGGTGCACATCGACATCGACCGTGCCGAGATCGACAAGAACATCCTCACCGATCACCATATTATTGGTGACGCACGCCGGGTCCTGGAGCTGCTCAACGAGCGCATCTACCTGAAGGACTACAACTTCGATGAGTGGCGGGAGTCCATCCTCAGCATCAAGGAACCCCCTCTCACCCACGATCCCGAAAAGCTGGCGCCCCACGAGATTCTGGAGACCATCTCCAAGCTCACCAACGGCGATGCCATCATCGCCACCGACGTGGGCCAGCATCAGATGTGGTGCTGCCAGTACTTCCACTTCAAGCGCCCCGGTCAGCTGCTGACCTCCGGCGGCTTCGGCACCATGGGCTTCGGCTACGGCGCAGCTTACGGCGCCAAGCTGGCCCATCCCAAGGAGACCGTCATTCACTGCACCGGCGACGGCTGCTTCCGCATGAACTGCCATGAGATGGCTACCGTGCAGCACTACGACATTCCGGTCATCACCGTTATCTTCAACAACAGCTCTCTGGGCATGGTGCGTCAGTGGCAGCATCTGACCTGCAACGAGCGCTACTCCCAGACGACGCTGGACCGTGGCCCCGACTTCGTCAAGCTGGCCGAGGCCTATGGCATCCCCGGCTACCGCGCCACCAATCAGGATGAATTTGAAGCCGCCCTCCAGGCCGCTCTGGACTCCGGCCACGCCGCCGTTATCGACTGCGTGCTGGATATGGACGAGATGGTTCACCCCATGGTCAATGGCGGCAGCCCGGTCACCAAATTCCTGCTGGACTAATTTGTAAGGAGGCTGTAGAATATGATTAACGAAAATGCTACCCGTCATACTCTGTCTGTCCTGGTCGACAACGCCTCCGGCGTTCTGAGCCAGGTCTCCCGGCTGTTCTCCCGGAAGGGCTACAACATTGAGTCCCTGGCCGTGGGCGCAACCGACAACCCCGAAATTTCCCGTATCACCATTGAGGTGCTGGCGGACGATCTGCAGATCACGCAGATCATGAACCAGCTGGGTAAAATGTTCGTGGTTCACTCCGTCAAACGTCTGGATCCCGAGCACAGCATTCGCCGGGAACTGGTCCTGATCAAGGTCCGGGCCGAAACCCGCGAAGTGCGCAACGAGGTCATCCAGATCGCAAATATCTTCCGCGCATCCATTATCGATGTTTCTCTCGCCTCCATCACCGTGGCCGTCATCGGCTCGGAGAGCAAGGACGCCGCCATTGAAGGCCTGCTGGCAGAATTCGGTATTCTCGAGCTGGCACGGACCGGCATGGTGGCCCTGGAGAGAGGCCAGTTCACATTAGATGAAGACACCAAAGTTAAAGGAGAGTTCGACTATGGCAAAAATGTACTATGAGAAGGATTGTGACCTTTCCTATCTGGACGGTAAAAAAATCGCGGTCATCGGCTATGGCTCCCAGGGCCACGCCCACGCTATGAACCTGAGAGATTCCGGCTGTGACGTGATCATCGGCCTGTACGAGGGTTCCAAGAGCGCCGCCAAGGCAAAGGCTGACGGCTTCACCGTCATGACCACCGCTGAGGCCACCAAGGCTGCCGACATCATCATGATTCTGATCAACGATGAGAAGCAGGCCGCTATGTATAAAAAGGACATCGCTCCCAACCTGGCTCCCGGTAAGGCTCTGGCCTTCGCCCATGGCTTCAACATCCGCTTTAAGCAGATCGTTCCTCCCGCTGACGTCGACGTGTTCATGATCGCCCCCAAGGGCCCCGGTCACACCGTCCGCTCCCAGTACGTCAATGGCAAGGGCGTGCCCTGCCTGATCGCCGTGGAACAGAACGCCACCGGCAACGCCTACAAGATCGGCCTGGCCTATGCAGCCGGCATCGGCGGCGCCCGCGGCGGCGTCATGGAGACCACCTTCTCCGACGAGACCGAGACCGACCTGTTCGGTGAGCAGGCTGTCCTGTGCGGCGGCGTGGTCGAGCTGATGAAGCTGGGCTTCGAGACCCTGGTGGAAGCTGGCTACGAGCCCGAGAACGCCTACTTCGAGTGCATCCACGAGATGAAGCTCATCATCGACCTGATCAACAAGGGCGGCGTCGCCATGATGAACTACTCCATCTCCGATACCGCTGAGTACGGCGAATATGTCACCGGATCCCGCATCCTGCCCTACAACGAGACCAAGGCCCGCATGAAGCAGGTCCTGCGCGAGATCCAGGACGGCACCTTCGCCGGCAAGTGGATCGCTGAGAACAACAACGGCCGCTGCTATTTCAACTCCATGCGCAAGATTCTGGCCGCTCATCCCATGGAGACCGTGGGCGCCGAGCTGCGTAAGAACATGCTCTGGGGCGAGGACGACGATCCCGATACCGCTTCCAACTGATCGGTTACACTTTTTCTACCTTAATTTTTGACCCAAATTTAGAAAGGGGCAGGCCCTGCGCCTGCCCCTCATTCTATTTGCCAACTCTCCTGCCAGTATGTTATACTGGAAAACAATAGAGGGGAGAAATACCGAATGGATTCTTATTTTCAATTTATTCCTGATGATCTAATTGAAAAGTATGATTTTTTCAATTACAATCATGCCGTTGAAATCCTAGCAAACTCCTTTCCTGTCGAGTGGAATGAACTGGTAAACGCTCTACGGAACTTGCATATCACAAAAGAAGAGCTTATCATGGCCGGTGGAAGCGAATCACCGATTCCTCCAAAGCTGAATGCCATCCTCGACCCATTGGGATGGAGAGAAATCAAGATTACCGGTGATCTTCTTATCAAGTTCTATCCCAGAAAAGGAGCACGGGGCAAGTTTTCTTCTGAACCTTTTACAGAGAAAAAGCTGGAAAATTATATTGATGGCCATAATATTGATTTTGTAAAAGGTCGCGTTGCATTGGATATGGAATGGAATAGTAAAGATCAGACTTTTGACCGAGACCTGTTTGCAATGCGCACCTACCACGAGTGCGATATTATCAGTGTTGGTATCATTATAACCAGGAGCAAATCGTTAAACCCCATTTTCAAGGAACTCGGCATTTCCCAAAAGTATGGGGCCAGCACCACTTGGATGGGAAAACTGCTTCCCCGTTTGGATTCTAGGCGTCACGGCGGTTGTCCTGTTTTGGCTATCGGAATTACAGATGCCTGTATTGAGGAATGAGCAATGAGTTTTTCTACTGAATTTGAGCAAACCTGCCACAGCCTGCTGGAAACCTGCGGCTCACAAAAATTCTGCACTATTTTAGCCGATCCACCTTGGCGATTTCAAAATCGTACTGGAAAAGTCGCTCCGGAACACCGACGGTTGAACCGTTACTCCACTATGTCTCTGTCTGAAATTTCCGCACTTCCAGTTCCAGAGCTTACAGCCGAAAAAGCACATTTATATCTCTGGGTTCCAAACGCGCTTTTACCTGACGGCTTAGCAGTATTAAGTGCATGGGGTTTTGAGTACAAGACAAATATCATTTGGGAAAAGATCCGAAAGGACGGCAATCCAGACGGCCGTGGTGTAGGTTTTTACTTTCGCAACGTCACGGAAATGCTGCTATTTGGTGTAAAAGGTGGTAAAAACCGCACGCTCTCTCCCGCACGCAGCCAGGTAAATATTATACGCTCCCAAAAGCGGGAGCACTCCCGAAAACCTGATGAGTTCTACCCGCTTATCGAAGCGTGCAGCCCTGGTCCATACCTGGAGCTGTTTGCGCGAGGTGTTCGACAAAACTGGACCGTATGGGGTAATCAGGCAGACGAAACCTATGTCCCAGACTGGTCTACCTATTCCAACCATTCAAATCCGGAAACCAATAAACAAACAACACTTTTTTCTGGCATTGATTACCATCACTAGGAGGCACACTATAATGGCACTGAAATCCAGCAACGTCACCCAGGGCGTGGAGCGCGCCCCCAACCGCAGTCTGTTCGCCGCTCTGGGCTTCACCAAGGAGGAGACGGACCGGCCACTGATCGGCATTGTCTGCTCCCATAACGAGATCGTCCCCGGCCACATGAATCTGGACAAGATCGCCGAGGCGGTCAAGGCCGGCGTCCGCATGGCCGGCGGCACCCCCATCATGTTCCCGGCCATCGCCGTCTGCGACGGCATCGCCATGGGCCACGTGGGCATGAAATACTCCCTGGTCACCCGGGACCTGATCGCCGACTCCACCGAGTGCATGGCCATCGCCCACCAGTTTGACGGCCTGGTCATGATCCCCAACTGCGACAAAAACGTCCCCGGCCTGCTGATGGCAGCGGCCCGGATCAATGTCCCCACCATCTTCGTCTCCGGCGGCCCCATGCTGGCCGGTCACCTGAAGGATGGCCGCCGCACCTGCCTGAGCCACATGTTTGAGGCAGTGGGTGCCTATCACGCCGGTACCCTGGATGAAGATGGCGTGGAAGAGTACATTGAAAACGCCTGTCCCAGCTGCGGCAGCTGCTCGGGCATGTACACCGCCAACTCCATGAACTGCCTCACCGAGGCCATCGGCATGGGTCTGTCCGGCAACGGCACCATTCCCGCGCCCTACTCCGCCCGGCTGCGGCTGGCCAAGCAGGCCGGTATGCAGATCATGGAACTGCTGAAACAGGACATCCGTCCCCGGGACATCATGACTGCCGAGGCCTTTCACAACGCGGAGACCGTGGATATGGCCCTGGGCTGCTCCACCAACACCATGCTCCACCTGCCCGCCATCGCACAGGAGTGCGGCATCACCCTGGACCTGCACCAGTCCAATGAGATCGCCGCCAAGACTCCCAACCTGTGCCATCTGGCTCCCGCCGGCTTCACCTACATGGAGGATCTGGACCGGGCTGGCGGCGTGTACGCGGTGATGAAGGAACTGGCGGACGCCGGTCTGCTCCACACCGACGTGATGACCTGCACCGGCAAGACCATGGGTGAAAACATCGCCCATTCCGAAAACCTGAATCCGGAGATCATCCGTCCTCTGGACAACCCCTACATGGCCACCGGCGGCATCTCCGTTCTCTTCGGCAACCTGGCGCCTGACGGCTGCGTGGTAAAGCAGGCCGCTGTGGCTCCGGAGATGATGCAGCACACCGGTCCTGCCCGGGTGTTCGACAGCGAGGAAGAGGCCATCTCCGTCATCTACGCCGGCGGCATCAACCCCGGTGATGTGGTGGTCATCCGCTACGAGGGCCCCAAGGGTGGTCCCGGCATGCGGGAGATGCTCAACCCCACCTCCGCCATCTGCGGCATGGGCCTGGGCGAGAGCGTCGCTCTGATCACCGACGGCCGCTTCTCCGGCGCCACCCGCGGCGCTTCCATCGGTCACGTCTCTCCTGAGGCCGCTGCCGGCGGCATGATCGGCCTGGTGGAAGAGGGCGATCAGATTTCTATCGACATCCCCGGCCACAAGATCTCTCTGGACGTGCCCGAGGACGTGCTGGCTGCCCGCCGCGCCGCCTGGGTCTGCCCGGAACCCAAAGTCAAGACTGGTTACTTAGCTCGCTATGCCGCCATGGTCACCAGCGCCGACAAGGGTGCGGTCCTGAAAAAGCCCTGATCTTCCGGTCCGTTTTGACCGGCTATCTGGCCCGGTCTCGCTGTTCGGTCAAGAGCGCGGCTCCAAACACCAACCCAACCTGCAAAAGAAGGTGCGATACCGTCGCATCTTCTTTTTTTGTTCACAATTCCTTCTCCTTTTAGCCTTGTTTCCCGCTGACATCCGTGTTATGATAGAACATATTTTAGGAAAAACAGGGAGGCGAAGGGATCATGCCGCGGGACAGCATTCTGCTGGATCTGCTCTGCAAACCGGACTGGGAGCAGTTTCAGCCTCTGGTGGACCAGCTGCAAAGCTGGACGTTCTATCCACTCTTTCTCCGGGCCGTGGAGAACCTGAATCTGAGCGTGCTCTACGAAAGCGATATCCACGGCATCGGTCACATTGAGCGCACCATCTGCCACGGCGCCATGTGCGCCATGGACGAGGCACTGGACGAGGCAGACACCGGCCTGCTACTGGACGCCTGCTCCTACCACGACATCGGCCGCAGCCGGGATGGACTGGACTTTGAGCACGGCAGTGTCGCCGCCCGGTTTATCGGCCTGGTCACCGGCCGCACCGGCGAGGACCTGCTGATCCTCCAGGCCGCCGTGGAGGCCCACTCCCGCAAGGAGAAGGAACTGCCCGCCATCCTGGAAAAGTACCACCCTCAGAACATGGATCGGGCCCTGACCATCGCCCAGCTGCTGAAGGACTCCGACGGTCTGGACCGGGTGCGGATCTGGGATCTGGACACCAAGTTCCTGCGCCGCGCCTCCAGCGTAGCCCGGGCGGACTTCGCTCAGGAGCTGTACAACCGTTACCAGACCGTCACCGGTCTGCCGCTGATGCCCGCTTTCGTCCCCGAGATGAAAAAGCGTCAGGCTCAGATGGCTCACATCTGGGAGTGACCGGTGCGCTGTCCCAACCTTAAACCCCTGCGTATCAGCTTGTTTTCGGGAGGAATCATCATGAAACATCTGGTTAAAGTCATCATCGGTATCGCGGGCATTTTTGCCGCTTTCTGCGCCTTTGTGGGCGTGGTGGAGCACCTGTGCACCCGTCTCTCCTTCGCACCGGAGGAGGGCAACAAGGTGGAGAAAATTCAGTTCGATCTGGACACGGACTGATCGGTCAGCCGCACGCCAAAAGAGCCGCACCGGTATGGGTGCGGCTCTTTTGATCGCATTGGGTGGACTGTCCTCCCGCAAATGAAAACGCCCGGCCATCAGCGGTCGGGCGTCTTCCTGAAAAGAAAAGAGAAAAAGAGAAAGAAAAAAGAAAGAAGAGAGGTTATGAAGCATTTACCCTTGCTTCGATAGTAGAATACAATAGAATTAAGGCAAAATCATGACTACAATGTGAAGGGTTTGTTAAAAAACACCGTTAGCTCAGCAGCAGCTCCAGATCCGCTACCTCCAGGCCGGTCTGAAGGGCCAGGCTGACCCCGTAGCCCACCACTTTGCCAGTGTCCGCCGCCAAGGTGTCGATCTCCCGTGGGGTGACCATCATCCGCTCCAGTCCCTGACCGGCCGCTGACGCCTTACCGGACAGATCTGCCGCCAGGGTCCCGGCGTCCACCACCGTGGGCACGCCCAGGGCGATTACCGGCACCCCCAGCGTGGTCTGACTCAGCTCTGCCCGGGCATTGCCCACCCCGGAACCGGGCGTAATCCCGGTGTCCGCGATCTGAATAGTCTTCCCCAGCCGCTGGGCCGATCGGGATGCCAGGGCGTCGATGGCGATGATGAAGCCGGGCTGAATCTCCCGGACCAGGGCCCGGATCAGCTCCGCGCTCTCCACGCCGGTACTACCCACCACGCCGGCGGCCACCGCCGACACCGGCCGGTAGTCGCCAAAGTACTCCGCAGCCTGATGGATCAGATGCCGGGTGGCCAGGGTGCAGTCTACGGCGATGGGCCCCACTGCGTCCGGCGTGATGTCCCGGTTGCCCAGGCCGATCACCAGAGCGGGATTGTCCTCCCGTCCCGGCAGTAAGGTGCGCAGCTCCTCTGCCACCGCTTCCACCGTCCGGGAAAAGGCATCTCCCGTGCGCCCGGGCAGCTGTCCCAGGGTCAGGGTCAGGTAGGTGCCCACCGGCTTCCCTAACGACTGGGCGCCCCGCTCATCCAGCACCTTTACCTCAGTCACCGGGATCCCGTTCCGGTCAAACTCCCGCAGGGAAACCCCCTCCAGCTCCCCAAGGCCCTGCTCCGTTCCCGTCCGCAGCTCTACGGCCTCCATGGCCAGGTCCGTCCTGACACTCCGATTCCCTTCCATCTACTGTCCCTCCTCTGGTCTGGGTTCGTCGCCCCTTAGTATGGGCGCAGGTGCCTCCAACTATGCTCTCCGTTGGAAAAAAATATATTTTTCTTGAAAAACCGTTGCAATCTTCTGACTCTGGTGCTATAATTAAAAACCGCACGGGTGTGCCTCGGGCCACCCTGCTACTTTTCTGATAGAGGAGGTTTTTGGTTTGCCGAATATCAAGTCTGCTAAAAAGCGCGTACTGGTGAACGAAACCAAGGCCGCTCGTAACAAGGCTGCTGTCTCCGCTGTGAAGACCGCACTGAAGAAGTTTGATGCCGCTGTCGCCGATGGTACCAAGGAAGAGGCCGCTGCCGCTTACAAGGTCGCCGTGAAGCACGTGGACAAGGCTGCTGCCAATGGCCTGATGCACAAGAATAAGGCCGCCCGCAGAAAGCATCAGCTGACCATCAAGCTCAACGCCATCGAGGGCTAATCAACAAAACATTTTGTGATGCATGAGCCGTCTGTTCTGTACAGGCGGTTTTTTGCTGGCTTTTTCGGCCAGAATAGCGTATAATGGTAAAATTGTATTGGTAGCAATCCGTATGACAACGGGAGGTGGCTGATTGGAAAAAAAACTGTACCAATATCTGGACCGACTCAAGGAAGGGCACCCGGTGGTGGCCTTTATCGTGGATGTGATCGAGGTATATCTGGACCGGCGAGTCTCCCGCAGCTCCGCAGAACTGGCCTACTACCTGCTGATGACCCTGTTTCCCATGCTGATTATGGTGATTTCCGCCGTGGGCTGGTTGCCGCTGGATTCCGACATGGTGATCGCCTTTATCAAGTCCATCATCCCCACCCAGTCCTCCGAGCTCATCGCAGACTACGTGACCTACGTCCTCTCCCACCAGTCCAACGCCCTCTTCTGGGCCGGCCTGATCATGTCCATTACCGCCTCCTCCGCCGCCTTCCGCAGCCTGCTCTCCATCTCCGCCGAGATCTATGGCCGGCGTACCTTTCGCGGCATCTGGTACATGCTTACCTCTCTGATCTTCTCGGTCCTGCTGCTGGTGATGGTGTACGTGTCCATGATCGTGGTGCTGACCGGAAACTGGTTCTTTGCCTGGTTCCGCCGCATCTTCTCCATGCTGCCCTTGCCCACCAACCTGCGTTGGATCCGGCTGGTGATCCTGTTCGGTGTGGCCCTGCTGGTCCTCACCCTTCTCTATCGGATCACTGCTCCCTGGGGCAACAAACGCCCGCCCGTCATCAAGGGCGCCATGATCATCACCTTCCTGCTGGTGGGCGCCAGCGCCCTGTTCTCCACCTTCATCAGCTTCTCCGCCCGCTACTCCACCGTGTACGGGTCCCTGGCCTCCGTAATCATCCTGATGGTCTGGCTCTACCTGTGCGGCAATATCGTCATCTTGGGCAACGTGCTCAACTACGTCTGGTGGCGGCGAAAGCAAGGACTTCCCGTGCGTTTCCTGCTGGAAAAGCGGCTGTAACAACTACAAACGATTGGAAAACCGCCCGACGGCATATGCTGTCAGAGCGGTTTTCTTTTTCGGTACGATTTTTAGTTAGAAAGGTAGGTAATCAGTTTGCAATCAGGTATTTAACACTCGCAGGGCCCGATAAAGGCATCCCGGCCCCGCTCGCCGGTGCGAATCCGCATGGCGTCGGCAATCTCGGTGACAAACACCTTGCCGTCGCCCACTTCGCCGGTGTGGAGGGTCTCCTGGACCACTTGGAAGATCTTCTCCAACGGGGTCTCGCAGATGAACAGGTCCACCTTGATCTTGGGCAGTAGGTGAATCTCCTGACGTACGCCGCGGTAATAACTGACGTAGCCCATCTGAGCACCACAGCCATCGACCTTGTAGACGGTCATGCCTTCCACGCCGATGGCGTTGAGGGCGTCCTTGAGCTCCTCGAATTTTTCCAGACGGGTGATAATTTCCACCTTATACATTTTATCCTGCATCGTCGTATCAACCTCTTTCCTCAGTCGTTGTAGGCGGACATGCCGTGTTCGGAGGTGTCCAGGCCCACAATCTCGGAGTCCGGATCCACCCGCAGGCCGAACAGCTTATCCGCAATCTTGAAGGTGACAAAGGTCGCCGCAGCTGCCAGCGGTACGCAGACGGCACAGCCGATGAGCTGGCTGCCCAGCTGGCCGACGCCGTGGCCGTAAAACAGGCCGCTGTCCATGGAGAACAGGCCCACGCACAGGGTGCCCACCACGCCGCACACACCGTGTACGGAGATGGCACCCACCGGATCGTCGATATGCCACTTCTGGTCCACCACGCCGATCATCAGAGTCATGCAGACGGCGGCAATCACCGCTACGCACAGTGCGCCCAGCGGAGAGAGCGCATCCGCGCCGGGGGTGACACCCACCAGACCGGCCAACACGCCGTTGAGCACCATGCCCGGGTCCACCTTGCGGTAGAGAATCAGGGTCAGGAACATGGTGGCGAGGCCGCCCACCGAGCCGCCGGTGGCGTTGGCCCCCGTGGCCCCGGCAAACTCCAGCATGTCGCCGTAGCTGCACCACTGGCCGTAGCGGGAGCCGGTGAACCTGCCCGTGCCCGCGTCGGCGTAGTATTTGGTGAACACCACGCTCCGGGGGTAGGCGTCGCCGTGATCCAGGGCCACCAGATGGCCGTCCTCGTCCACAATCACAAACTGGTTGAAGGAGTGGCTCACATAGCCATAATCAACGTTCATGACGCCGGTATATGAATCAGTGATAGTCATTGAAGGCATATCCACTTCAATGGTAACATTAGCCTGATGATTATTGCCGTCGCTTGATTTATACATTTTGTGGCAGGTCCTCACAAGCAGGTGGTCACCGCTATGGGTCATTCTTGCCGAGCCTGCATCGAATGGAACTGTAGTGTTAGCTCCATACAGACCGCAGGACTTTATTTTGTTCCAATTCTTATCATACTTCGTTATACGGAAAACCTCGAGGGAGTCGTTTTGTTTCGGATTTTCCTGACCGCTAAGGACATAATAATTATCGCTGGAGTCATAGAAAGCACCAAAGATCGGAAGTTCATTGTCGATAAGCTTAGTGCTGAGCGGTTCAAAATCAGAGCTGTAATATTCCACAAGGAGCTTGCCCTCGATAGCGCCTGACTGGACACGCATATAATTGCCGTTGTCGCACACTGTCAGGTAAGATTTCACTGTGTCAGACCATTGCACATAGTCCTGATCATTCACATTAGAGCCTGAATACGCAACACATTGCGCCACGGCAAAGGCACTGAACGATCCAGCAGACACAGCAGTAGAAACAGCCATTGCGCCAGACAGGACAATGCTCAACATTCTTTTCTTCATATTCATCAATTTCATCACCTCATACAAAAACTTTTAAACGAGAACACCTTTATGTATAT
>OLNN01001496.1_pt1 | contig 19171 bp, 24 predicted proteins | sample 1672141 | NCBI WGS metagenome assembly OLNN01 (sample SAMEA3136652, study PRJEB25190) | human gut metagenome | biome: human gut; feature: human-associated habitat; material: faeces | place: Austria | collected 2013 | reverse complement strand
CGTTTACATCAACGGCTTTGCGACATATGCAACGGTTTATGCGCAGATTAGCTTTATCGCTGCAAGCTAAGCAATGACAAAGCTGAACATAGCATAGCAATAATTGTATTTTGCAGATGTATTGACGATGAGTGCTCCGTCATTTGGATTGATGTGAATGGTCGCGTGAGCCAAACCGCCATCATCTCCATTACCAACAGCACATGCTGCGGCGTGCCAGTAAAGAGGTCGGTATCCTTCGGGAAGATAAGCGAGACGCTCTTGCGTGCCGGTCAGAGATAAATCTTTTCGTTTTGCACGTACGATAACGTGCACCACATTTTCCTGCGTTTTGAAGTATGCGCAAGGCAAATCGAAATCGACCCAGTTATCGGTCAGTGGTAAGGTGTGCTTCTCCGGCGTCACACAAGAAGCTAACTTTACCCAGTCCCTCCAGCCGTCTTGATCGCGATACTGGAGCCATACGCCTTTGCCGGCATGCACCATATAGATGATAGAGCACCATTTTTCTTCTGCTGAGCCTGCGCTGCACAAGGCAATGCCCTGCGTATAGCCTGTCAGCCCTGCTTTATATGGAGTGTTTGCGGTATCTTCGTCGCACCAATACAGCTGGCCGATAGTGATTTTGTGCACATCCAGGGTCTTTGGGTACTGCTTCAAGGCTCGCTTTGCCATAGCCGCCCCTACGTCCTCTTCGCTGTCGGGCATTTTGATGTCGGCCGCCGTCAGCGTGACGTCCGCGCTCAGCGCTTTCCCGTTGATCTTTCTCGCTAGCGGTACGAACAGCTTGCCGAGAGCCGTCTTAACGCTCGACCACAGCAGGCGCTTAGCCTTGCCGCCGTCCGCGCTGTCCGCGATCATCACGCCGTCACCGTCGGCCGGTTCGACCTTGGTGGTGATCTTGGTCGGGTCGGTTGCGGCAAGGACTTTGTCGATCTTCTCAAAGTTCTCGTTCAGCATGTCAACGTCGCCGAAATCCTCGTAGCCAGGCTTGTTCAGATTATAGTTAGGTGTCTTCTGCGCCATCTGGCAAAACCTCCTCCTTAATTTCTCGCCAGGTGAGCTTTTTCAGCTCGCCCCACGTCAGTCGCTTGATCTGCTCCCAAGTGTTGTACAGCAGCGATGTCGTGCAGACCATATTCGCAGGTACAATGTCGGCAAGCAATTCTTCGACCGCCTGCTGATTGCGTTTCGCGGTCAGAGCCACTTTAACGGTCAGCGTGTATTTGCCGCCGTCAATCTCCATCCTGTAACCGTCCTCACCGCACAATGTCGATAACTGCTGACGTAAACGACGGATGGAAAACGGCAACTGAGCGTTGATTTTCGCCAGTACGCGAAAACGTCTTTCATCCAAGGTATCCGTATCTTGTGGAACGATACTGAAAATCTGTTCGTATCTCTCGATACCTCGTTCTCCGGCTGTGCTGACAAACTGAGCATCTAACACTTCATCAACAGCAGTGTTCAGGCGGTCAAATTCCCGCTGTTCTGTATCACACAGCAGCGGGAATTCATAGGTTTTCAGCAGAATTGACGGTAAATACTCATTCAGTTTCTTTCGCATTATGCACCGCCAATCGTTTTCAGGCGTGGAATTTCGTCCGCTGCAAGCTCGATGTTCTTCGCGCTACCGTTGACGGTTGTACCGTCAATATCAACAATGCAATCTGCGGTCAGCAGATGCGTTTCAATCTGCGAGATACGCACAATGGTTGTTTCGTTCTCCGACCACTCTTTACATAACTCGTTCAAATATGCATTGGCGGCGCTCACAATCTGCGACTTGCCGTTCTCCCAGTTCCAACCGCTGGCGAAAGTAACATTTGCTGTGATAGCAATATCGGCATACTTTGCGCCGGTAACAGTTACGGTGTGTCCGATTGGAGCCAAACCCAGACCTTCACCGTGGTTCTGCTCAGGGTCAATGGCGGTCTGTACCTTGCTGATAAGCTCGGTGCTCGGTGCGGTATAGTCGGATGCGATAACAGTCAGTTTGACCGTACCGCCGCCGTTCCAGACCGGATAAACCTTAACACCGCCAACACCTGTGATCGCGTTGACCTTTTCCTTATAATCTGCGACATTGCCGCCGAACGCTTCACCGTCGATGCTGGCGTAATACTTCTCACGCAGAGTGTCAGTTGTATCACCATCTTCAGCAGGAATAAGTACAGCCACAATAGATGCAGTATCCAGACCGTTCACTGTCTGAATTGGCAACAGCAAGCCTGTGTACTTGTTGCCGACCGTACCGAGCGTTTCCGCTTCCAGTTTGTAGTGACCCGCCGATATTTTTTCTGTGATGGTGTAGTTCACCTCGTCGCAGTTGAACCGCAGACCGGCGGACAGTTCGATGTTGGACGGCGTGAACACGCCCTCGATAACAGCCGCAGTTTCGCCTTGAATAGCTACGCCGCGCTCTTTGCAGCGCAGCATAAGGTACTGGAGCGACGCCGTATCAACAAATGTTTCGTCCATCACGACGTCCAGTTCCATATAGCACTTGACAAGCTCTGCGGCTGCCGGTGCAAGCGCGTCGTAGATGATGCTGCCCTCGCGCTTGTCCACGGTGTCCGGCACAGATTCCAACATCCGGTTCATGATATAATCAAACGTCATTTCATCGGAATATCGTCCGATCACGCCGCTTCACCTCCAAACTCAAATTCGCTTTCGACATCGCCCTCGGTCGTGGCTACGGTAAATTTCACAAGCAGGCTGCGCTTGCCCTTGGTGAACGAAAACTGCTCAACCGAGAGCACCCGATCATCTGCCATGAGCGCATCTTCAATCGCCTTGGCGACCTTGGCTTGTAGATACGGCGTCATGGTCTGACCGAGCAGGGCGTTCAGCTCGATACCGTAATTCCAGCTGTAAATCGCGTACTGAAACCGTTCGGTCTGAAGAATCAGGAAGATGGCCTGCTTCATGGCTTCCAGTCCGTCCAGCTTGCCGGAGCACGGATAGCCGTCAAACCGCAGCGCGTAGGTGCGCGTAGGCTGTGTTTCGATCTCGAAATCCTGCACGAGATCGTCATTATACTCTGTCGGCAGCATTACAGCGCCCCCTTCTTGTCTAAAATGAGATATTCCTGACCGCCCTGTTTCCTTAGCAGAATGAGCTTGTCCCCTACCTTAAATGAGGACGCGCTCACGCCGGTACGGACGGCTAGAAACTCTTTTTTGAGCGGCAGCTTCTGGTCAATCTGCACCTGAAACGGCGATAACGAAATAACCTTTCCATAGCACCAGTCAGCAGGCCGCATTGCGGTAAAGACGTTTTCTGCAATCTGCTTCATGGCATTAAACATATCAGGCACTAAACTCACCTCGAATTCCGCTCAAATACAGGTCCATCGTGTACAGGCCGTTGCTGAACGTGTGCTTGGCTTTCTCCACGCACATATAGTTCTTGATGTTAATGTCGCCCAGGCCCATGCCGACGCAGACCGAAGTACCGGCACGCGCTCTCACATCCCCGAACACCTTCTGCATGGTCAGCTCACGGTGGATGACGTTGTAGTATTTCATGAGCGCTTTCGCCTTGGTTTGCAGGTCAGCGGTGTTGAGGGCGTTGTCCAACTTTTCATAATACTGCAAAACGCCCCACTTACTTTGACTTGCCGCGTTATTCATGACGTGGACTTCTCGCACGCCTGTTTCGTCATTATCCCATGCCAGCTTGATGCGGTTGTACACGTCGCTGTCGATGGACGAGGTGTAGCTGTAGCCCTGCGCCGTGTCCTCGTCGATGTAGAGCGGCAGGAGCAGGCTCTCATACGGTTTCAGGCACAGCTTGCCGAAATCATCGTACAGGACATATACCTTGCCGGTGTTGATGATTGTGAGGTCACTGGCATTGCCCAGCATATCGAAAAGCGTTCCCTCCTCGATGCGCTGCGGGATTTTGTACTTGGTATCGGTCACGGTTCCGACCTTCAAACCGTAGTCGGCGGCGAGCATTTTCAGCACGTCGGCGTAGGTCTTGTTCGTGTAGCTGATGGTATCCTTATTCTTGAAGTACCGCAGCTGGTCATAGGCCGTGACCTTAATCAGCCGATTGTCTGAGCGCGACTTCTTAAAGACGTATCCGTAAAAGACATTGGAGCCATTGAACCGGAACGACACCGGATTGCCCTCGTGAAAATTGAGGGTATCGTCCTTGACGACCGTAAACGTCAGCGAGGACGCCGCGCCGCTGCGGGTGGTTTCCCACACGATGTCGCCCTCGATCATCGGCTGCTGAAGCTGACCGTTCTTGTTCTGGATGATCAGTTCCGCGCCCGGCATCTTGCAGGACGGCACATCGCGCAGGATCTCCTTGCGCGTGCCTGCCGCGCCGGTGACGGACTTAACGACAACGGTCGTGATGTCCTTCTTCTCTTTCTCGGTGCTCGTGCTGCCCGAAGAAGTCGAACCGGACGAACCGCCTGAGCCGCCGATGATGGCTTTGCCGTACTTCTTTCCCCAGCGGTTGCACTCGGCATTGCTACTCATCAAAAGGTCGAAATGGTACACGCCATTCTCGATCTGAATCATGCCGCCGCGGTCATTGACGGTATAGGTCACGCCGTCAAGCGCTGTACCTGTGCCCTGCACTGTAACCTTAGTACCAAACGGTACGCTTGGCGGTGCAGCACAGGTGTGCTTGCTTGGGTCTAACTTGTTGCCGAGCGCATCAAGGAACCCGCCCTCCATGGCGTTATTCGCCGGATAGTATGCCGTGAACAACGCCTTTACGGTATTCGTTGCCGTACCGCCCGACTTTGCGCCGGAATACTTGGCGAGCGTGTCACCCGAAGAAACATAGTTCAGCGGATTGACGGACGAGCCGTTCTTGTGCATACCGAAATGCAGGTGGCAGCCGGTTGAACTGCCGGTCGTGCCAACGGCGGCAATCTTCTGCCCGGCGGTGACTTTCGCGCCCTGCCTGACGTAGAGCGCCGAGGCGTGCCCGTAAAAGCTCATCAGACCGCCGCCGTGGTCGATACTGATGTAGTTGCCGTAACCGCCGTACCAGCCGGACTTCGTGACCGTGCCGGGGCCGAACGCAAGAATAGGAGTACCCGAAGCAGAAGCAAGGTCAACGCCGTCGTGGAATTCCTTGCCGTGGAACGGGCAGGTACGGTTGCCGTAGCCGCTCGAAATGCGCGAGTAGGATGGACACGGCCAAACATATTTACCCATGTTCTCCCCTCCTTAACCCGGCAGCTTGAGCACGGTGCCGGGATAGATCCACCAGCCGTTCGAGCTGCTTGATCTGCCGTACTTCTTGGCGGCGGCTTCAATGGCAGCCTTGTTCAGATTATAGATAGACTGCCACTTAGTACCGTTCCCCAGCTTCACCCGGGCAATGTCCCACAGCGTATCACCAGATTTGACGGTGTACGTCTTGCCAGCCGGTGCAGTCGTAGTGTCGCGCTTCTGCGTGACGGTCGCTTTCTTGGTGCCGCTGCTGCTCTCGCTTTTCTTGAACTCGATAGACTTGGTATGGTACGGCGTGTATTGCAGCAATTCAATCTTTGCCATCACGTCAACGCCGTAGCTGCCGGCATCCTCAGCAAGCTCATAGCTTTCAAGGGATACCGTCATCGGCTGTGCGCTCATCAGCTCCTCACCGCTGTCGTCTATACGGATAACCGAGAACTCAAACGGCTTGCAGGCGGTCTTGAGTGATTCCAGCTTGCTCATGTAATACTGAGCAGGCTGATAACCGCTCGAATAGCACGCAAACGGATATTCCCTGTTCGGCAGCAGCGCCGAAAAGCTGATCTTGGACAGCCCCGGCGTTTTCAGGACGTTCACCTGACCCTCGTTGATGAGGTTGATGGTCTTGTTCTGGTTGCTGATCTTGATGGTCAGTGACGACGGCGTGACCGGAAGGCGCACACCGTCCATGTAAAACTCGTACATATTTAGATGTGCACTCCTTCCGCACTGGTGACAAGCGCCTCGGTGACCTTGGCTTCCAGCAGATTGACTACGCCGTCCAGATCCATCTCGTTCGAGATGTTGTTGTGGTTGACCATTTCCACCTTGATCTCGGCGGTGGTGTACTTGTTGATGACCTGCCGCTCGGCAATATCGCGCAGCAGCTTGATGTCGTCCGAGGAAACGCCCACATCGTCCGCGATCTGTGCAGTGTTGTCCGCGATGTTAGACAGCAGGCCCGTCGCCGGGTCGTCCGGCAGGTCAAGGCCCAGCTTTTCGGAGATGCTGTTCTGGAGGTTTGCGCCCCAGTTGTAGCCGTTGGCGTAAGCCGTCGAATACTCGATCTTCTCCTTGTGTTTGACATATTCCGTCCACCCGGACTGATCCTTGATCTTCTGAATGCGGTCCGTGTAGCTGTCGTAGAACGTGTCCAGACCGCTGGTGATGTTGATCTTCACACCCGGAATAAGGTTGATGAGCTTCTCAATCGTCCTCACCATACCGCGGATGACACCGACAACATACTGACTGAGCTGCAGAAACAAAATCTCAATCGACGCAATCGGATGCTGGAACACGTTGCCGAGGAAGTTGATAAGATCGGCAATGACGTTGTAGACCGGCAGATAGAACATGTTGTAGACGAACGCGCCTGCCATCGCAAACAGGCCGCAGATCACGCCGACGGCGCTCGTTGTTTCGTTCTTCGCCCGGTTCGTGTAGTTGATATACGCCGCGATCACGCCGATGAGAATGATAATACTGCCGATAATCAGCACGATCGGGTTGAGCGACATCACGGCATTGAGCATTTTCTGTGCGGCAGTCAGCGCCTTTGTAGCCGCAGCACAGATCTTCGTCCAGTTAGCCGCCACCGCAAACAGCGCAAAGGCTGCCGCAGCCGCAAGCACCAGCGGACCGATGATCTCAATGTTGTTCGCCACCCAGTTGATGGTCTCCAATAGCGGCTGCAAGGCCATGATCGCCATATTGCTGGCCTGCGTCCAGACGTCCGACCAGGTGAGCGGAATCTCGTTGAACTTCTGGTTGGTTTCCTCCGCCGAGGACAGCAGCGCAGACTTGACAACGCTCGCCGTCAGCTCGCCCTCCTGTGCCATGTTGCGGATCTCACCGACCGATACGCCGAGATAGTCGGCAATCGACTGAATGATGGTCGGCGCCTGCTCGAATACCGAGTTCAGCTCCTCGCCGCGCAGCACGCCGGAGCCCATGGCCTGCGTGATCTGCAGCATGGCGGCAGCCTGACCCTCTGCCGAGGTGCCGGCGATCTTGAACTGCTTGTTCAGCTGCTCGACAAACGCGATCGTTTCCTGATTGCTGCTGAATGCGTCACCGGCAAGCAGACCCATCTTCGCGACCGCATCCGCTGTGGCGTTGTACGCGCCGCGCGAACGCATAGCCGACTGATAAATCAGCTCCTGCAGGTCGGCGGTGCTTTGCAGACCGTCGTTCATCAGATTCAGACGCGCCGTGGTCTGCGTCATTTCGTCCGACATACTCACGATACCGCTCACCAGCTTGGAGCCGAGGAATGCGGTGCCCAGCTTTTTGAGTGAGGCCGTCAGGTTTTCTGCCGGCGGCTGCGCCGAGGTCATGCTGCTCCGCAGCTCCTCGACTTCGCTCACGGTTCGGGTGAGTTCTTCACGCACACCCGTCAATTCGCTGTTAAATTGTGCATACAGACCGGTCGGCGCCGCCTGTTCGGTCAGGCTTTGCATACGCTCAAACCGGTCGTTGACCGCACTCAGGTTGGACGCAATACGGCTGAGCACGTTGCTCATGCCGTCGCGCAGCTGGACGGTATTGGACAATGCCATAGAACTCACCTCCCTCGTTTTGCTTTATCCAGAGCGGCCTTTTCGTCCTCGTTGTGCACGACACAGGACGCCCAGATAAATGCCCGTTCCTCTCGCGGCAGGCTTAAATAGGTGGACGGCAGGATATGCAGCTTTTGCAGACAGTGGTGCGCTTTGTACGCCTCTTTTTCGTCCTCTGTTGCACAATCCTCCCCGTCCCGAATCAGTTTTTTGCCTGTTCCACCAGATCGAGCTTGTCACCGAAGCCGCAGATGTCGAACAGCTTTTCCGTGTAGTTCGTATACTCACCCGGCGTCAGCATGGCCGAGATCAGCTCCTCGGCGCATTTCACGCCGTAGCTGTCCTGCAGTTCTGCATCGTTGAGGTTCGGATAAACCGTGCAGGCGGCTGCCAGCTTGGCAAGGTACAGCACGTTGTCGAATTCCTGACGGAAGCTGCCGCGCTTGCCCGGCACCTGTACGCGGTACTGGCAGTCACGGCGCAGCGTTTCGTCCTCGCGCGAGGAAATGCAGCGTACCTCCCACTCGAGCGGCTTGCCGTCCTCATCGGTGAAGCGGTCGGATACGACCAGCTTCACGTTTTCAACCTGCTTGGCGTTCTGCGCCAGAAATGCGGTAAGATTACCCATTGTACAAATTCCTCCTTATTCCATACCGGACAGTTCGGTAAATTCCTCGGGCATATCCCAGCCGTCGAACGTACCGGAAAGATCCTCATCAAGCAGACTGTCGCCTGCGTCGAACTTCGCCAGAATCGAGCTGTCGATCAGGCAGCCGGTGTGCGTGATGGTCTGACGGCCGGCAGACGAGGACGGGTCCTCGTTGGATACCTGAATCTCAAACGGCGTCATCCTGCCGGTCTTGCAGTAGGTCAGGAACCAGCGGCGGAACACGCTCTGGTTGAAGTGCGCCGTGCCCTTCCACGAACCGGACCAGCCGGTTGGCTTCTTGCCGATGCCGGTACGGCCGAGGATTTTCACGTCCTGCGAATTGACCTTCGCGGACGACTCAAAGCTGTACAGCTGCATCATATTGTAGCGGTTGCCGTCAATGGTGACGTAGCACTCGGCCATCGAGCCGGATACCGCATCATTTGCTTCCATAACAGGAGCGTTCAGCATGACTTTTCCCTCCTTTATTCAACGATTACCTTCATGTAAAGCTGTTCCATCGCGGAAACCGGCTGTACATGGTCCTCGACCGCAACAGACTTCTTCATGTCGCCCTGCGACACGGTGACGCTGCTGCTGTCAAAGTTCTCAATGGCGCGGATGGTCTGGAGCTGGGTGTGGTGCGCTACAATGTCGCTCCACAGGCTCACGCGGCCGCTTGCGTCGTTCTGCACCTTGCCGAGATACTTCGAGTTGAACATCGATGCAATGTCATTGGCGATCTGGTCGAGCACGCGCATGACCTGATTGGACGAGAAATCCGCGCTCTTTTCGTCCGTGACGGACACGAACGTGTTGATGTCGGTCAGCACGCGCGTCTGGTCGCCCACACGGTGGAACGTGAACTCACCGGCCTTGATCGCCTTTTCAAGCTGGGTCTGGGTGTAGTTCGTGTCGATGTCGTACTCGCCGGTGTAGGTCGAGTTGGTCATCGAGCGGTTGACCGCGCACGCAGATTCCGCGCCGGTCGTCCAGTAAACAGCCGAGGTATCATCAGATGCACCGACCAGACCGTTCTTGACGGAAATCACGCCCTCATAGTCTGCCGCAGGGTAGCCATGCAGCACGCACTGGAACTTCACGCCCTGCTCATCGCGCAGGCGGCGCGTCCAGTTGGCGAACAGACCCTTGACCGTGCTGTTCTTCGTGTCGCAGCCGACCGCGTTGAAGCTGTACGGCTCGATCTTGTCGAGGAACGTCTGGTAAGCTGCATCCTGCACCGCGCCGGTCGTGCCGCCGGTGAGCAGCAGGCCTGCGTTCTCGGTCAGCGCCTCGCTGCCCTTCCAGTGCAGATAGTCGTTGTCGGAAAGGTCTGCAACTGCCTTAACTGCCTTCTGCGTGTCCACAAGGGTCGTGCCGATATAGGTCGAAACATCGTAGACCTCGTTCGTCGATACCGTGAAGCCCTCGTTCTGCTGAATCACGATCTTCAGTTCGTTGCCGATCTTGCCCGGATACTTCGCCTCTGCGTACTTGCAGGCTGCCTTTGCACCGCCGCTGTTCAGACGGAACAGGTGCAGCGTCTTGGCATTTGCGAAGATCTCGCGCAGCGGACGCAGCTCGTCCGCCGTGTAGGCGTAGCCGGTCAGCGCAAGTGAGCCCTTCTGGAACTCGCTGTTCTCGATGGTCACGACCTCGTTCTCCGGTCCCCAGTCGAGGGACAGCGGGAAAGCCGCCGTGCCGCGGTCGCCCAGGGTCGCAGACGCACGCGCCGCCGACACAAAGTTGATGTACGCACCGGGCAGAACCTTGTTCTGTACGGTATACATACCGCCGCCTAAAGCCATTTAATTCACCTTGCCTTTCATAAAGTTGTCAATGAGCGCATCCACCTCGGAAAAGGTGTAGCGCTGATCCTTGTCGAGCAGCACACCCAGCAGGTCGCGCCGCTCGCGGTATCTGTCGAAGGTCAGGAGCTGTGCGCCGGTAAACGCCGGTGCTCCTGCCTCGGTTTTGCGTTTAACTGCCATTTTCGTTCTCCGTTCCTACGGTGGTCTGCAAATTCTCCATCGGAATGTCCTCCGGGATTTCTCGGACAAACTGCCGGTAGTCCGCGAAGAAATGCAGCACCTCGTCTGTAATTTCCCACGAGAGATTGCTCCCGCGCAGGCTCTCCGTGCGCCGCAGCAGCAGCGTGAGCGTCTGTGCAATCTCTCGGCACTGCTCCTGCGGACGGCCGTCCGACGGGAAGAACCGCACGTCCATGTGCTGCACGATCTCATGCAGCCCGGACGGGTACGGTGTCACATCCGCGCGAAGCTGCCGAATGGAGAAGCACGGCGCAGAGAAGCCCTGCTCGATACGCTCGGTGTAGATGTCGTACTGCGCCGATGGATAGACCGTGCGCAGTTTATCGACGATTTCCTGTACTACGTTAATCATTTGCCCTCCATCATGCGGCTGAGAAATTCCTCGCTTTTGGTCTTGATAATATCGGGCGCAGCTTTCTGGAGGTCGAACAGACCCTCGCGCAGCATGTGCTTGCCCTCGACAAAGCCGTTCACAAGGCGCTTGCCGATGGCCGGAACGTACCGTCCGACCTCCTGCCGGTGGCCGTTCTCGACGTATGGTGCATACTCGATATTATTATAAATATCCGCGTGGTACACCTTGCCGCTGCGCTTCGCCTTGGTGATGAACCAGTTGCGCCGCAGATGACCACGGTCAACCGGTGTCAGCTCCTTGACGTCGGCCAGCAGACCGTTCATCATCTCATCGAGCAGGCCGGTGTAGAAAGCGTCCATCTCCGGTTCGCTGGCGGCGGCCTTAATGCGTTCGTTTAAGTCGCGCAGCTCGTGAAAATCACAGCTTCCCCAAGAAGCCATTACGCTCGCTCCTCTCGGACGGCAGAAAGCTGCTGATGGGTCGGATAGACCGCGCTCTCGCCGCTGTATTTCAGCCGATAGGTCGCGCCGTACTGCTGAACCGCAATGCGGCAGCCTGCCGGAACAGCCAGATCAGGCGCACAGTAGATCGTGACCTGATAGCTGATCTGACCGCTGTTCGCGTCGGTCTTGCTGTCCGGTGTGCCCGAAAACGACAGCGCACACGGGATATTCTCGTGCAGCACTGCGTCCGGTGTAACAACGGTTTCGCCGCCCACTTCCTGTTTGCTTGTGCCGGTGACGGTCATCACGCCGTCATAGGTCTGCTCCAACAGCGCCCGTTCCAGCTCCGGATTGCCGAGCATACTACCACCTCATCTTTCGATAGGCGTTCAGCTGCGCCTTGTAGTCAGTGAGGAAGTCGCCCGAGCCTGCCAGTGCCACCAGCTGCTCCGCTGCGGTTGCAAAGGAAAAGGACGTATCCCCTCTGGACACGCCCTTTGCGGCAGGCTGCATATTCTCGTTCTGGAGCTGAACGCTGTTTACCAGGCCGCGCACCATCAGCGCTGCGGTGTTCGTCAGGCCGTCCGGCGCCTCGGTCAGATTGCAGTAATTACAGATCTGCTCGAACACCAGATCGCAGGCGAACTCAAGCGTTTCCTGCGGCAGGTTCGGCAGCAGGCTTTGCGCCCGCAGCATCAGCGTTTCCCTTGTCATTTCTGCGCTTCCCCCTCGGTTTGTCCTCGGTCGGCTCGGCTTCCTCCTCGGCGGTCACGGTTTCTACGGTAAAGCCTGTACGGCCGGAGAACCAGCTTGCAAGCCACTCGTTATCCGTCTGCGCCTCACCACTGACGAACTGCACGCCGCCGATCTTGCGGTCGTACTCCTCGTTCGGTGCCTTGATCTTGTACATAGCGCTTCCCTCACTTTACCTTGAAGTTGCGCAGCACGCCGGCAGCGCGAGACTTCTTGAGCACGGTTGCCGCTACCATCTCGACATCACCGGCCTTGACCGGGCCTGCGGTAGAGAAATCCGGCAGCGTGGTCGAAATCACCTTGCCGCCCATCGGAGATACGGCGTGGAAACCGTCCAGACCCAGACGGACAGCATACAGGTCGGTCAGACCGGTAACCGTGGTCTTGGACGAGGACGCGCCGTACTCGCGCGACGTGATCGGCACGACCGGCTTTTCCTTCTTCTCGGATGTGTCGTAGTAATACTGCATATCCATGAATGGAATGCCGTTGTAACCGCTCATCTGACGGCCGAAAGCGTCCTCGGAGTGGGTCAGATAACCGGCACGGCGGGCGCAGGAGCGGATCTTGGTCAGCAGTGCCGCATTGCCGATGAGCATGGTCGGCACGCCGTCCAGCTCGGACAGGAACTCGTCGAGCATATCGAGCACGGTCTTGTAGTTGGTGTCGATCGCCGCCGAGGTGGACAGGTCGATCGCCTTGGATGCGTCGGCATTGATCTCGGTGGAAGTGCCGACAAGCAGCGTGTCCAGACCGTCAAAGCCCTTGGTGCCCTTGTCGCCGTTGATGGCGGTGTAGTGGAACAGGTTGGTGGTCGCCTTGATGTGCTCCTCGAGCTGGAACTGAACCTCGTTGATCTGGCCGTTCGCGGTATTCGCCAGAACACGGTCGATCTTGAACGTACCGCCGAAGATCTTGAGGTCAACCGACTTGGTTTCGCGGTCGGCTACGGTTTCGGTGTAGTCGGTGTTGATGTCACGGAAGTCCGCGCCTGCCGGGGTCTTGAGCTGAGTGTAGCCATAGGTCAGCGTAGAGCCGCCGGTGCCGGGCGATACCGAGTTGTCAAAGGTCAGTGCCTCCAGCAGCATGGAGCCGCGGCGGAACTGATCAATAACCTGCTGGTCCACATGGTTTGCCATGCCGACCTTTGCCTGTGCGAGAGTGATAGGCATTTTTCATTCCTTCTTTCTGTTAGCCGTTGGTGTTGTATACTTCTGCGAGAGCGGAACCGAGGTCGTTTACCGTGTTCGGGTTGCCGCCGGACTGCGGATTGTAGCCGCCGCCCTGACCGCCGTTCGGGTTTCCGCCCTTGTCGCCCTGCTTGCCGGACTGACCTGCGCCGTCCTCCTCGAACAGCCATGCCTTGTCCTTTTTCAGACTTTCGACCTGCGCGTCAAGGCCGGTGATCTTGCCGTCCGTGCCGATCTTGATGTCGTCCATCGAGAGCGCCGCGCGGGTCAGCTGCGGATCGCGTGCATGGGCACGGGTCAGCGCCAGGTCGATCGCCGCATCACGACGAATATTCGCGGTATCGGTGTCGTACTTGGTCTGGAGGGTCTTGAGGTCGTCCTCCAGCTTCTTCGGGTCCTTGCCGTCCCACGCCTTGGCGGCGGCACGCAGGTCCTTGATGGTGTTGTTCGCCGTGGTCAGCTCCTGCGCCTTGGTGTCCAGGTCGGCCTTGGGAACGTAAGCGCCGCCGGAGGCGTTGACCACCTCAAACTTTGCGTCCTTTGCGGCCTGCTGGAACTGCTCCCAGGTCAGTGCGCCCTTTTCAAAAAGGGATTTGAGAAATTCCATTGGTTTTTGCTCCTTTCATCGAAAAATGGGTATGAAAAAACCACCTTGGATTGAATCCTTGGTGGTTTAGTCCATCAGTTCTACTGTTTTGATTTCGGTTTCCAGCATTCCGGTCAGAACGCCGTTGTCGTCGCGCCGGATAATCAGCTCTGCAATCTCCGGTTCATTGTCCAGTGCGCCTACGACGGTGACGAATTTGCCGGTCAGCGTAATACCGTCCGTGCATTCCACCTTGAGGCGATGCGCTTTGTCATATGGGTGCTCGGTGCCGAGCAGCTTTTTCATGTGCTGAATGAGATCCATTGTTATCTCTCCAATGTACGGTCTTGATGACTAAGTCTTTGGTTGATAGTGAACGCCCGGTGCACATTCGATTGCCGGGTTTTCCTCCAGCTTATTCATATGCTCGCCCGGGATACCGTCCGGAAACGCCTTGCAGCATATCCGCTTTCGATGGATACAGGTATTGCACAGCACACCATGGACGCCCGACGGCTGCGAACAGCGTGCCAGAAACTTGTCATGGTCGGACAGTTCTTCGTATCGCCTGCTGCGTTCCTCGGGTGGCAGCCTCTTGAAGTCCTCAAAGGTTAAATTTCTGTCAGCCATATGGTGTCGCCCTCCTTTCTGTCAACAATGAAACGCGACTTCCTTTTGAAAAGGATTTCCTTTTCGATTGTGTTGATACCGCGCATATCTCGGCCGGATTTGCTCTGAATAACCAGCTGAATATCCATATCCGGGTCATATACCTCCGTAGAAGTAGACGTGTATGCGTCATATGTAACGATCGCGTCAACCTCATGCGCTGCCAGAAAGGCAGCTTTATCCGGTATCATGTCGCTTGACAGAGAACGATATACCATTTCCTCATACACCGGAAGTTTATCCAGCGCCTTGTCAAGTCGTTCCGTCCAGTGCTGCTCTGCTTCGCTGAGCGGTTCGCCGCGGCGTAGCTTGTCGTTCAGCGGGTAGCTTTCTGCGCTGATATACTTTTGCAGTGCGCTTGTTTCGCGCTTGCTCAATTCCAGTATAGCACTTTCCGGGTCGTTTTCAACATATTTCTTATACCATTCCTCATACGTCAGCTTCTTCTCGACATACTCGGTCTTGCCGGTCGCGGGATTTCTGGCTGCACGCTTACTGCCGAGCCGGAACTCCGTCACCGGGACGGTGGTACACCGGCAGCGCGGGTGCAGCGGCGGATAGTTGATGCCGGTTTCGTGCTCTGCGAGCGGAAACTCGCGCTGATCCAGAGCGCCGCACACCGAGCAGGTCTTGAGGTCGAGTGCCGCCTCGAACCGATAGGACTTGACACTGGTTTCCCGGTATCCCTGTTCGGCAGCTTCAGCCGCCGTATGGGCGCTCTCGGTGTGGATGAGCGTTGCAGCCCGGCTCTCGGACACGCCCATGCGCTGGGCGAACTCCCTGGTCATGCGGTCGAGCGAGTCGCCGCGGACAAAGCCGCGCGAGAGCGTCTGCATCAGCTCACGGGTCAGCTTGTCCTTGTCCGCCCAGATGCGGGACGAAAATTCACTGCCGACCCACGGCGCGGCGAGAATCTTCTCGACCGTCTGCGGGTCAATCTTTGCGAACGTGCTCGCCACATCGGCCTGCTGACTGACAGCGTACACCGTGCGGTAGTAGGTGTCGGTGTAGCGCTCCTGCAAATGGTCGCGCAGCACATCGCGCTGAGAGCCGAACAGCTCCATCATACGCAGCTCGACTTGCGTCTGCAACGCCTGCAAGCGAGAGATACGCGACCGGAGATAAACCTCCTCCAGCTCCTTGTCGAAGCCGCCTGCAAGCGCCTTGTCGCGGAATTCGTCCAGTGACATCCGGAAGTCCTCCAGTTCGGCATCGCGCAGCAGCCTGCGTGCGTCTGCCATGCTGACACTCTCGTTTGCAGCGTATCGCGCATAGAAAATCGAGATTTCCTCGTCCAGTTCATGCAGAATGCGCTCGTATTCCCGATGGAACCGCAGACACAGGTCATCGTCTTCCCGTTTCTGCTTTTCGGCCAGCTCGATGGCGCGTTTGCGCCAGTAGGCGCCGTTCAGCTTATCCGCTGCTGCCATCGCCTGCACCGTCCTTTGGCGGGAACTGGAACTGCGGCTGCTTTTCGGCTGCCGCCTGCTGTTCCTTGTCCAGCTGCTTCTGCTCGCTCTCGGCATCGTCTACCCACGGATGGTTCGCGAGAATGGTCCTGTCCGAGATAATGCCGACCGACTGCTGCGCGATCTGCGCGGTTTCGAGGTCGTTCTGAACCATGTTGCGTGTCCATGTCTGCAAAATACGCACGGGCTGCGCGATACCCTCCAGACGGCAGATAGCGCGTACCAGCTCGGCAAAGCCGCTGCGGAACTGCGTTTCCAGCATCACGGCCTTCAGCTCCAGCAGGCTGTACAGATACTTGAGCGCCACGCCGGACGAGTTGCCGAAATTCTCAGGGTTCGGGTCAACGCCCATGCCGCTGACGAAGATCTGACGGCGGGTTCTTTCGAGGAATGCGTTGCGTGCCTCAAACGGAATCTCCGCGCGGATGGTGTCCACGCCGCCGTCCCCCTCGACCTTGATGAGCTTGCTCTTTTTGAGGTCGCTCATGAACTCGGTCTTGTCTGTGCCGCCGTAGTTCTTGATGACGAAGATGACCTCCTGCACGTCCTCCATGTCGTTGGCGAAGCCGGAAACCACCTTGTCGTAGGCGTCGATCAGGTCGCGGTACAGCGGCAGATCGCCCCGCCGGTCGGCGTTGTTGTAGAACGGGATGAACGGCACCGCGCCGAGGCCGTGCCGCAGCTCCTGCCCGACTTCCGGATATTCGAAGTAGGTGTAGTTGCCGGACACGCCGTTCTGACGGTAGAACCGGCAGGTCGTGTCGTCCCAGTATTCGCACACCTGCACGGTCTGACCGCTCTGCGGGTCGAGCATGGTGTAGCAGCGCAGCACGCCGACGAGGTCGCTCTCCAGCGTATCGGAGAACACCGGCACGATCTGTTCCGGGTCTACGGTGTGGTAGCGGAACCTGCCGTCTGTGCCGCGCCAGTAATGCAGCCAGCCGACCGAGGTGTTGCTCGCGTCAATGCCGAGCTGCATGGCCGTTGCGGTGTACTGATCTCCGAGAATCTCTGCGATCCGCTCGTTGGCGGTCTTGTTCCCCACATCGAACACCGGCGGGTAGCTCAGCGCGTAGGAAACCTTCTGCGTCACGAGCAGATTATGCCACGAGTGCGAAATGCGGTTGTCCGCGAGGTGCAGCGGATTGCCGAGCGCCTGTTCGGTCTCTGCCTGCCGCTGCAAAACGCTGTTGTCCTGCTTGATGCGGTTGACGTTGCTGTAATAGCGCCGAGCCTCGTCCGCTGCGCGGATGAACTTCCCGTGCCCCTGTAAAAGCCGCTGAATCGTGCGGCTGTTCACTTTCACCATACGCTGACCCCTCCTTTCCTGGTAAACTGCTCCGCAACGCCGGTTGTCGCGTCGGGAGCGTCATCGTGGGCGTTCTTGCCCTCTTTCTGGTAATGTAACATTGCTTTTGCGTACTCCGGCCAGCGGTCGCGCCAGTTCACCGGATAATAAATGTGATCCTGCACCCACGTCGAGTTCGTGAGGATACGCGCGACCTTGTTCTCGCTCTGGTGGAACCACTCCACACGGCAGCGGTTGGAGCCGAGCCGCCGAAGCTGCTCCTGCACGTTGCGGGCAAAGCCGCGGCCGCCGTTGTTGCTCTCGATTTTCGCAAGGTTGACGCCGTGCGCCAGCAGCCGCCGTGCGGTTTCCGGCTCGGTGATCTCCATCGGGTCCTTGGTGTAGTAGATGTCGAGCACATAGGCCTCGTGGTTATACTCGCCGTAGATGATGCTGCACAGATAGTCCGCGCCGGTGTCCGCCGTGTCGGTGTAGCTGCGGATATGCGTGAACAGCGGCTTGCCGTTTGCATCGCGTGGAATGTCCGTGTAGGTCTTGAAGCTGCTGTACAGACGGCCTTTCAGGTCGATCGGCTGCTGCTGGTAGTTCGCGCTGGCGATCTCCTCGCTCATCGTGCGAACCTTGTCCTCGTAGTCCTCACGGGTGAGAACCGCGTCGCACAGCATCGTGCCGTCGTCCTGCAAGGCTTTCATGGTGATGAGCTCCGCATCCGGCCAGTGCTCCAGTGCACGGCCTGCGAGGTCGCCGGTCGCCCAGCGCGTCATGATGATAACGATCTTGTAGCCGGTTTCGGTTCGGGACAGCATCGTGTCCGTGAACCACTGCCACTGCTTGTCGAGTGCGCCCTCGTTAAAAGCCTCCTCGGCCTTCTTGATCAGGTCATCGAGAATCAGCTTGCGTGCGCCGAAGCCGGTCGCCGTGCCGCCCGGAGAGGTAGCGAGGTAGCTCGCGTACTGTCCCTCAAGTGCCCACTTGCCTGCGGCGGCCTCGCCGTACTTGATGCGGGTCTGCGGGAAAATGTCCGAAAACACAATGCGGCTCGGGTCAAACCGTTCCTCCGCAATGCCGTCGCGGACCGCCCGTGCGAACGTCGTGGACAGCGTTTCGTTGTAGCTGCCGGTCATGATCTGCTCGGACGGATCGCGCCCAAACAACCATTGGCTCAGCAGCACCGCTGTGCGGCTCTTGCCGTGTCGCGGCGGCATATTGACCACCAGCACCTTGCGGTCGCTCTCACAGAACGCCTGTAAGCGCCTGCACAGCGTCTTGAGGTACGGCCGATCCTCGCGGTAGAAGTCCGGCGCCATCAGCTTGCAGAACGACCAGAAATCACGCCGGGCAAGCTCAAGGCGAGCCGCCCTGCGAATGCGAGGGTCAACCATCGTCCGCCAGCTTCCGCAGCTCCTCGGTGGTCAGACCGGCAAGCGGGTTTTCCACCTCGAGAGTGCCGGAGTGCTCGATCTGCTGCTTGTCGCGCCACCTGTCCGGTCTGCGGTTCTTCAGCCAGAAGATCTGCGCGGTCGTGTCCGGCGGAATGTGCTTGACCGTCTGCACGGTCTTGATGCTCTTCTTTCCGCCATCCTGACTGCGCTCTACGCGCTCCTCGGTGTAGTCGTAGCCGAGTGCACGCTTGAGTAAAGCGTTCTCAACTTCGATGTCTACGACCTCTTTTCCCCTTTTTAGGGCCTCCGAAAACTCCGAGTATTTGTTTTTCCAGTCGTACAGCGTGCTGGTCGTAATGCCGATCCTGGCTGCGATCTGCTCATCTGTCAGACCATCCCTCGCCCACGCTTCCAGACGGGTGATGCCGTCCGGCGTAAGCCATTCCTGATATTTGCCTTTTGCCATTCTGCACCGTCCTTTCTGAATTCCGGGCACGAAAAAGCACCCTTGTTTCCAAGAGTGCCTTTCCGGAGGTGTTTCCAA
>OLNN01001494.1_pt1 | contig 19183 bp, 15 predicted proteins | sample 1672141 | NCBI WGS metagenome assembly OLNN01 (sample SAMEA3136652, study PRJEB25190) | human gut metagenome | biome: human gut; feature: human-associated habitat; material: faeces | place: Austria | collected 2013 | reverse complement strand
ATGTCACAGAATGTTCCACGAAAAGTCAAATATTGTTTTATCGCAGCCGTAAAAGAAGCAATGTCAAATATTGTCAAATACAGCAACGGTGACCGGGTTGAGATTGTTCTCAGGGAACATCCGGCACTGTATCAGATGACCATCGAGGACAATGGTACGGATGAGGAAAAGCAGAAAAAAGCAATCCGGTGGATCAGCCCGGTGCTGATCGCATTGACAGCACTGATCGTGTGGCGCGTCAACTATGAGATCGAATTTATGATGGATGATGAGTGGTATTCGACGGTATTGTATGCGGATACACCGATCCGGAATCTCAGCGACATTATCCGTGCGCAGATCTGGCATTATTTTAACTGGGGCGGCAGAAGCATGGCGCATGCACTGCTGCAGCTGATCCTGCTGGCCGGAGAACACTGGGCGGATATCCTGAATACAGGAATGACACTGCTGTTGGGATGGCTGGCCTGCATGATAGCAGACAGACGTAAGCTCCCGTACTGGTTTGCAGCGTTGGGGATGATCCTGGGGCTGAATGCCAACTGGAAAATGAGTATGTTCTGGGAAGCCGGAGCAGCGAATTATCTGTATATGGCGGGTTTTCTGCTGGCATTTTTGTTCTGTTACCTGAAATATGAGGAGAAAAATCTGCCGGGGATCGTCATCTGGATCCTTCCACTGGGACTGATCGCAGGCTGGAGCAATGAGAATATGGGGCCTGCGGTATGGCTCCTGAGTCTTCTGGTGATCCTGTTAAGACACAGAGAGCACAAAAAAGCTCCGGTGTGGATGTATCTGGGAAACATCAGCTGCCTGGCGGGAACTATTCTGATGATCGCTGCACCGGGCAATTTTGTCCGCAGCGGGGAGACGGGGGAAGAAGCCTACAGCCTGCTGTGGAGAATGTATCTGCGCTGCTACGCAGAAGCGAAGGGAGTTATGGAGTATCTGTTCCCTGCCCTGCTGCTTACGGTATTTGCACTGATCGTCTGCAAAGGCATTCTGAAAGAAAACCTGGGCAGAAATACAGTGCTGCTATTGCTGGGGGCACTGTTGTCCTGGGGTGCCATGATCCTGTCCCCACACTATCCGGATCGGGCGGCTTTCGGAACGATGGTTTTGTTGATTTGTGCGATTTTATCCATGGCAGGGAAAATCGCAGACAGGCAGAAAGAAAATGTCTGGATGTTCTATGGCTGTGCCGTGCTGATATGGCTGCGGGGCATGTATTTTCTGGTGGAATACCTGGGATTATGCTGGGGATGGATCAAATAAGTGAATAAATGTCCATTATAAAAGATCTCACAGTCGGCAGATGCGCCGGCAGTGAGGTCTTTTATGAGTGTACACATTATTTTCTGGCATACCGGCTCCGGTACTGGCGCGGTGTCATGCCGGTCTTTTTATGGAAGATCTGTGAGAAATAAGACTGCGAAGAAAAACCGACACTGGTGGCTACCTGCGCTACCGACAGATTGGAGGATACCAGAAGCTCTTTACAGGCTTCCAGCCTCCGGTCTGTCAGGTAATTGATCGGAGACTGTCCGACACATTCGGTAAAGGAGTGTGCCAAATAGAATTTGTTGATATGCGTGATCTCCGCCAGGGAATCCAAAGTAATGTTCTGGGAATAATTGGAGTCGATATAGCGTTTCGCCAGAGCACATTCCTTGGATAATTGGAAGGAGGAGTCGGAGATGACAGACAGGTTCTGCTTCCGGGAAATATATACCAGGAGCACCTGAAGCAGTCCGTGACATACCTGTTCAAAACCGGGAAGCTTGTCGCGGAATTCCTGCATCATCAGCTGGGCAAAGTTGATGAACTGTTTTTTATCAGATCCGTAGCTGTAGAAGCTGTAGCCCTTCGGGTTGTCCTGCCCCGCACCGGAAAAGGAAAATGCGAGCCCTTCCACACCGAATACGATATATTCCATGGGATCGTTGGGAAGGGTTTTCTCCGTGTGCTCTACATAAGGGTTGATGATGACCAGATCGTCCGTCTTCACAGGCACCTTTTCATTCTCTATATAGAAGGCTCCCTCACCCCGCAGGACATAGAACAGTTCTGAAAAGTGATGGGTATGCGGAAGGGACTGCCAGTCACCTTCGTATTTGGAGATGGAGATGTAACGCAGCTGGAACTGTTCCGGAGAACTGTTTGCGGAGCCGATATTGATAAATTCATTACTCATAAATAGATACCTTCTTTATCTTATTTTTATTGTGCACTTTTTCAAATCTATCGTATTTTTTATATTAAATATATAAAAAGAACAACATTTCACAAAAACATTCGTAAAAAAGACGAAAAATTAAAAATATGTATGATCTGGATAAGCATATTATACATAATCATTTCAAAAAATCCACTATTTTAGTAACAAAATAGCAATAAACATAATAAAACAAGCAACAAAGAAATTGATATCAGGTCCGGAAGCCGATATACTTTAGTCATCAGCTGCAAGATAGTACAAAAGCGATGGGGAGGAAACCATGCGATGACAGGAAGACTGACGCTGCCGACTGATGCAGACATCATTGACGAAACAATACGGTTAAAAAATCTTCTGGGCGCAGATGCGTTAAGAGACTGTGACGGAACCGAGATGCCGGAAGCACTTTTGTCAGAGCCGGTGAAGAAATATGCGACTTATTATACCACGAGAAAGGATAATGCGTGGGCGATGAAGCATCCGGAGGAGATCCAGCAGGAATACCTGATCAGCAACCGCATCACCGCCAGAGGGGAAACACTCCGCATCCGTCTGATGGAAGGCTTCCATACGGAGCAGCTTAAGGTCAACACGCTGGACGATCCGAAGCGTTGGTGGGAAGTGATCGACAGAACGACCGGTGAGGTAGTGCCGACGGATGCATGGGAATTTGATGAGGCATCCGGTGAGGTGGAGATCCGTACGATCCCCTATCATGAGTATACGGTAAGCTTCCTGGCATTTCTGATCTGGGATCCGGTGCACATGTACAATTTCATCACGAATGACTGGAAGGATACACCGCATCAGCTGACTTACGATGTGAGACAGCCCAAGACCAAACAGTATGTGAAAGACAAGCTGAGAAAATGGTGTGAGGACAATCCTCATATCGACGTGGTCCGCTTCACTACATTTTTCCATCAGTTCACACTGACCTTCGATGACAAGAAGCGTGAAAAATATGTAGAGTGGTTCGGATACAGCGCAAGTGTGAGCCCCTATATCCTGGAACAGTTTGAAAAATGGGCAGGCTACAAATTCCGCCCGGAGTACATTGTGGATCAGGGATATCACAACTGCATGTTCCGCGTTCCCAGCAGACAGTTCCTGGATTTCATAGAGTTCCAGCAGATCGAGGTATGTGCGCTGGCGAAGGAGCTGGTAGACATTGTACATTCTTATGGCAAGGAAGCGATGATGTTCCTTGGAGATCATTGGATCGGAACAGAGCCCTACGGTAAATATTTCGCAGGCATCGGGCTGGATGCAGTGGTAGGCTCTGTCGGAAGCGGTGTGACACTCCGCATGATCTCTGATATAAAGGGAGTGGATTATACCGAAGGACGGCTGCTGCCTTACTTTTTCCCGGATGTGTTCTGTGAGGGCGGTGACCCGATCGGAGAGGCAAGGGATAACTGGCGTAAAGCAAGGCGTGCATTACTCAGGTCTCCTCTGGACAGGATCGGATATGGCGGTTATCTGAAGCTGGCAAGTAATTGGCCCGGTTTCATTGATGAAATACAAAATGTAGTAACACAGTTTCGGGAGATCCATGAAAATATGCAGGGGACAGCTTCCTATGTGGCACCTTTCAAGGTGGCGATCCTGAACTGCTGGGGTAGTCAGAGAAGGTGGATGTCCAATCAGGTACATCATGCGATCTGGCACAGGGAAACCTATTCCGCAGAGGGAGTACTGGAATGCTTAAGCGGAATGCCTTTTGAGGTCGAGTTCATTTCCTTTGATGATGTCAGGAATGGCATCCCTGACCAGATCAAGGTCATCATTAATGTCGGGGATGCGTACACCGCATTCAGCGGCGCGGAGAACTGGATCGACGAAAAGGTCCTGACCAATATCAGACGCTTTGTGGATCAGGGAGGTGGCTTCATCGGTGTGGGTGAGCCTACCGCTTATCAGTATCAGGGAAGATATTTCCAATTGTCCGATGTGCTCGGTGTAGACCGCGAGATGTGCTTCTCTCTCAGTACGGACAAATATAATGAGAAAAATGACGATCACTTTATCTTAGAGGATATTGAAGGAGCCTTGGATTTCGGCGAGGGCACCAGCCGCGTCTATGCGCAGGGCGGACATTATCAGATCCTTGCGATGGATGGGGAATACAGCCAGCTGGTAGTCAATGAATATGGCAGAGGACACAGCGTATATTTTGCAGGTCTTCCGTATTCTCCCCAGAACTGCAGACTTCTGCTTCGGGCAATTTATTATGCAGCCGGCATGGAGCAGGAGATGAAACGTTACTATGTAACGAATGTGGATACCGAAGTAACGGTATTCCAGAAGACCGGCAAGATCGCAGTGATCAACAACTCTGCACAGGCACAGCACACAGAGCTGTATATCAAAGGAAAATGTGCGTATGTGCTGGATCTGAAGCCCGGCGAAATGCGTTGGGTGGACGATATGGAAGACAGGTAACTTATGGAAAGCAAAAAGCGTTTCATATTTTATAAGGTAGTACTTTACAAGTATAAGGAGGTTATTTAAGATGAAAAAGAAAGTATTAAGCGTGCTCTTAGTAGCGGCAATGGCTATGTCCATGCTGACCGGATGTGGCAGCAAGCCTGCCGGAAATGATGCGCAGAGCGCAGCACCCAGCGAGGCATCCAAGGAAACAGAGGCAGCAGCAGAAACACCTGCTTCCGCAGAAGACGAGACACTGACTGTATGGTGTTGGGACCCTAACTTCAATGTCTATGCAATGAAGCAGGCAGAGAAGGCATACCAGGTGGATCATCCTAACTTCAAGTTAGACATCCAGGAGAAGGTATATAGCGATATCGAGACAGCTCTGATCACAGCGGCTGAAGCCGGTGATTACAGCACTTTACCTGATATCTTCCTGATGCAGGATTATTCCTTCCACAAAAATGCAACCAATTATCCCGGAATCTTCACAGCACTGGATGACTGCGGAATTGATTTCTCCCAGTTCTCTATGGGTAAGCTGGCTGACTCCACTGTAGATGGAACACATTATGGTATTCCTTTTGATAATGGTGCTACCATCATGGCGATCCGTTCCGATATGGTAGAAGCAGCAGGCCTTAAGGTAGAAGATTTCAAGGATACCACATGGTCTGAGTTCATGGAGCTGTCCAAGAAGGTAATGGCTGCGAATGATGTTCCCATGCTGACCTGCTCCGGCGGTTCTGAGATTGTGATCGAGATGTTACAGTCTGCAGGCGCTTCTCCCATGGTGGATGGAGAGGTGACACTGGTTGACAACGCAGCACTGAAGAAAGCAATCGAGACCTATAAGCAGCTGATCGATGAAGGAATCATGGCAGATTATACCGACTGGGATCAGTATATCGCTTCCATGAACAAGGGTACTGCAGCAGGCGTTATCCAGGGCTGCTGGATCATGTCCTCCATTCAGGCGGCAGAGGATCAGGCAGGCAAATGGGCAATCGTAAACATGCCTAAGTTAGATGATGTAGAAGGCGCAACCAACTACGCTAACTGCGGTGGTGCAAGCTGGGCAGTATCTTCTAACTGCAAAAATACCGATCTGGCATTTGATTTCCTGAACGCTACCTTTGGTGCTGATGTAGATTTATACGATGATCTGCTGGTAAATGCAGGAGCAATCGCAAGTTACCTGCCCGCAGCACAGTCTGAGACCTATAATGAGGGCAATGAGTTCTACGGTGGTCAGGCAGTGTACAAGGATATCGTAGAGTTCGCCGGACGTGTTCCCGGAATTGACTACGGTGCATACTACTCTGATATCAGAAGTGCACTGACAGATGCGATTACCAACGTTGTACAGAAGAACGCTGATATCGATACAGAGATCAAAAACGCTCAGGATACCGTAGAGTTTAATATCGCTGAATAATCACCAGAGTATGGAAACTGGATAGTACCGGGGGTGCAGCAGCGCGTTCCCGGTACTGTTGTAGGAGAGAAACATGGAAAAGAAGAAAGCAAAATTAAGTTTGGAAAAAAAGCATAATCTGACCGGATGGGCATTCCTGCTTCCGGCATCGATTTTAATATTTGTATTTTGTTTCTATCCGATGTCACAGGCAATCCTTCTTTCTTTCCGGAAGACAGGAGGAGTCTTTAATGGTGCAGCGAATTATGCCAGGATCTTCAAGGATAAAACCTTCCAGCAATGCTTGTTCAATACCTTCTTTTATTTTGTGATTCAGGTACCGATCATGCTTGTGCTCGCACTCATGCTGGCACAGCTGCTGAATAATCCTAAGATAAAAGGGAAAGGTATTTTCCGCACTTTGATCTTTCTTCCGTGTGCAACGTCACTGGTATCTTATTCCATGATATTTAAGTCATTGTTTGCTCCGGATGGAGTGGTCAACAGAGTGCTGATGGCCATCGGACTGTCTTCTGTGGACTGGTTCCAGAGTACATGGCCGGCGCGCTGGGTCATCGTGATCGCACTGATCTGGAGATGGACCGGATATAATATGGTATTCTATCTGGCAGGATTGCAGAATATCGATTATTCTGTATATGAAGCAAGCTACATTGACGGAGCGACACCGTTCCAGCAGTTTATGAAGATCACGATACCGTTGTTAAAGCCGACCATTCTGATGACGGCGATCATGTCTACTTCGGGAACACTGCAGCTGTTCGATGAGTCTATGAACCTGACAGCAGGCGGTCCCGGAAAATCTACAATGACATTGGCGCATTACATCTACAATATCTCCTTTGTGGAGACACCGAAATTTAATTATGCGGCAGCGTTGTCTGTATGCATACTTGTGATGGTAGCGGTTCTGTCTGCAATTCAGATGAAGGTGGGTGACAAACGTGACTAAATTCAAACAAATAATTTCCTACACGATCTTAGTGATAGCAAGTTTTCTGTCGGCATTTCCGCTGTATTATATGCTGTGCGGTGCGACCAACCAGAGTATTGATGTGGTAAGAGGGCGTCTGATTCCTGGTACCTATCTGATCGAGAATTTCAAGACCCTGGTTGACATGCAGAATCTCGGACTTGCAATGTTTAATTCCTTCCGCAATGCGATCGTGATCACAGTTGTGACACTGCTGATCTGTTCCATTGCCGGTTATGGATTTGAGATCTATCATGATAAGGGCAAGGACATTCTGATGAGTATTCTGCTGCTGGCAATGATGCTTCCGTTCGTAGCGATCATGATCCCCCTGTTCAAGATGTTTACCTCCTGGAAGCTGGTAAATACCTGGATCGCACTGGCACTGCCATCCATCTCGACTCCGTTTATGATCATGCTTTTCAGACAGGCGGCACGTTCTTTCCCTCATGATATTATCGAGGCTGCCAGACTGGAAGGTCTGAGCGAAATACAGATTTTCTTCCGGATGTTCATCCCGGTGATGAAATCTACCTATGGAGCGGCGATGACGGTTACATTTATGAATGCGTGGAATAATTATCTGTGGCCGACGATCATTTTACAGGACAGCAAGGCGATCACCATGCCGATGTTAGTAGCCAATCTGAAGAGTGGATACAGTGTGGATTATGGTATGCTGATGCTGGGAGTATTGATCTGTACACTTCCTACAGCGATCATCTTCCTGTGTTTACAGAAGAGCTTTGCAAATGGAATTACGGGAGCAGTGAAATAATGCAACAGAAAATGCCAAAACAGGAAACTATGACACAGGCGCATATCAGGAAGGCTCAGGGAGCCTTCCTTTTGGCGCATAGAATGGGCCTGATCGAGGATCCCTCCATGGAGGGCCTGGAGGCCAGACGTAAGAAGCACAACGAAGAGCTGCGGAGAATGGAACAGGAAGGACAGCGGTTTTACGGACCGCATTATTTTTCCGCACCGGCGTATCTGCAATATGAGCTGACCCGCCTGAAGCTGGATTTTGTGCAGCCGTGTGAGAAGGTCCGGGAAGGTGGCTTCTGCCCGGATTTCACGGAGCAGGAGAAACGGGATTTTTACGAACAGAACAGAGATCTGTTCGGACGCTATCATGGGGATTATTTTACCTATGAGGAGGTGTCACAGATCATTGAGAAACGGTTACGGGAGGATGCATATGACAAGCTTATCTGCGACATATTATGTGAGTCAGAGAACAGGCAGTGATGAAAATGACGGACGCACATGCAGTACGGCGTTTGCCAGTCTGTCTGCTGTCAATCGAAGACACCTGCAGCCGGGCGACCGTGTCCTGCTGGAACGGGGCAGTGTATTTTACGGACAATATCTGCATGTGACAGACAGCGGTACGAAAGAAGCACCGATCGTGATCGGAGCGTACGGCACAGCAGATGCACCGCCGCGGATCGATGCCTGCGGACAGGGGATCTGGTATCAGGATTATGGGACCCCGCTGGATGCACCTACGCATGTGTATCACGGCTATGTATCTTCCGCAGTGCTTTTGTACGATGCAGAGCATATTGTGGTCGAGGATCTGGAGATCACGAATGAAGGCAGCATGATCCCGGGAGAGCGTTATAGTCTGGGTGAGAAAATGAACCGTACCGGTGTGGCTGTGGTGGCTAAGGACAAAGGGGTGCGGAGCGGCATTACACTTAGGAATCTGTGGATCCATGATGTCCATGGGAATGTCTACGACAAGCACATGAACAACGGTGGGATCTATATGACAGCGCTCCGTCCGGAATGTGAGGAGCGGACGGGTGTGGCGCGGTATCGGGATATCGTTATTGAAGGATGCTTCGTGCACCGGGTCAGCCGCTGGGGAATTGCAGCAGGCTATACCTATGCCCATGATAAGTTCCGGGGGGCAGAGCTTACGGAAGCCGTTTTTCTGAACTATGGACATGAAAATATGCAGATACGGAATAATTATGTAAAAGAGGCCGGTGGGGATGGGATCACGCCGATGTATGCCCTGCGTCCTCTGGTGGAGCATAATATGGCAGACTCTGTGGCCTGCGAGATCAATGACCGGATCTATTGCGAGCCGGGTGACCGGATGGGAAAAGTGGCAGCCGGGATCTGGCCCTGGAAATGCAAGGATGCCCTGTTTCGTTATAATGAAGTCACGGACACCAGACTCAATCAGGACGGCATGGCATATGATGCGGATTCCGGGGACGGAACGGTGTATGAATCCAATTACAGCAGGCAGAATGAAGGCGGCTGTGTGATGTTCTGTCTGCAGGAGGCGATCCATAATACCTTCCGCGATAATATCAGCTATGATGATCTCGGTGGTACGATCAGCCCGTCAGAGAATCCGGATGCCCTGCTTCAGGATAATGTATACTATGTGCGCAGGGGGGTTCCCTTTGTACGTAAAAATATGGACGGAGGCAGCTTTACACAGGTGAATGACCGGGTTGTTGAGTTGTAAAATATGGTGCTGAGCCCAGGATGAAAACCTGTGGCTTGGCATTTTTTAATGCCTGATATTCTGGCGGCTCTGAAGCCGGCAGCCTGTTTTTAGCGTTTTTATTGCCTGGGGATAAAGGATTGACTGAGATAAAAAAATACGGTAGAATCTGTATCAAAAATGATATATGAAAATGAGGAAAGGAGCCGGTGCATGGGCGAAAGTATATTACAACTTCGGCAGATCCGGAAATCATTTGACAATACAGAAGTATTAAAAGGCATTGATCTGGAGGTGGCACAGGGAGAATTTATTACCCTGTTGGGAGCTTCTGGCTGCGGCAAGACCACGACGCTGCGTATTATTGCGGGGTTGGAACTGCCGGATGTCGGACAGGTGATCCTGGAAGGACAGGACATTACGAACCGTGAGCCGAACAAACGGGATGTCAATACGGTGTTCCAGAATTATGCCCTGTTTCCGCATATGAATGTGTCGGACAACGTAGGATATGGATTGAAGATCCGAAAAGTTCCCAAGGCAGAGATTGCAGAGAGAGTGGAGCAGGCCCTTCGTCTGGTACAGCTGGAAGGGTATGGAAAACGGATGCCGGATCAGCTGTCCGGTGGACAGAAGCAGCGTATTGCCATTGCCAGAGCGGTGATCAATGAGCCGAAAGTATTGCTGTTAGATGAACCGCTGGGAGCACTGGATCTGAAGCTGCGCAGGCAGATGCAGCTGGAACTGAAACGTCTGCAGAAGCAGCTGGGGATCACGTTTATTTACATCACTCACGATCAGGAAGAAGCCATCAATATGTCGGACCGCATCGGTGTCATGCACGAAGGCATCCTGGAACAGCTGGGGACGCCCAATGAGGTGTACTATCAGCCGCAGACCAGCTATGTGGCGGATTTTGTGGGCAATGCGAATATTCTGCATCTGGGATCCGAGACGCTGGCGATCCGTACGGAGAACATTCTGATGAATGGGGAAGAGGGCTGTGTCCATGAGGCGTCCGTGGTGGAAAAAAGCTTTGCCGGAGGGCAGCTACGCATTTTGTTCCGTCTGCCGGACGGACAGACTCTGACCGCCAGCCGCTACGGAATCGACAATGATCTGCAGCCGGGACAGCAGGTACGGATCGGCTGGGAGGAGCCCCACGCAGTAAAGGTAATAGATAATGACAAAGACGAAAACAACAAGTAACGGCAGAAAGGCTGGGGACATCGGCTTGCTGATCCCCATGTATGTGTTCACGATCCTGTTTGTGGCACTGCCGATCCTGTATCTGTTTCTGTTAAGCTTTTTACAGAGAGCACAGGTCTGGGGTGTGGACTTTACGTTCACGCTGGACAATTACAAAAGAATATTGGAACCGCTGTATCTGGATACTTTCTGGCAGTCGTTGAAGCTGGCGTTTACCGCCACCTTTTTCGTGGCACTGATCGGGTATCCATACGGTTATTTCATGGCGAAAATGAACGCTGTCTGGAAGCGCAGGATGCTGCTACTCATCATGATCCCGTTCTGGACCAGTGCGCTGATCCGCCTCTACGGCTGGATCATTGTCTTCCGCAGCAACGGTGTGCTGGATAAGATATTGATGGGACTGCATCTGACCGATCGGCCGTTAAAGCTACTTTACACCTATCCGGCAGTGGTAGTGGGAATGGTTTATTCGCTACTGCCTTTTATGATCCTGGCGGTGTATTCCAGTGCGGAGAAGCTGGATGCCTCTCTGGTGGAAGCCTCCAGAGATCTGGGAGCCTCGGCGTGGAAAGCCTTCTGGACCGTCAGCTTCCGGCTGACGCTGCCGGGACTTTTGTCCGGCGTGGTGCTGTCCTTTATTCCGTCCATGGGACTGTTTTTCATAGCGGATATCCTGGGCGGCAATAAGATCGTGCTGGTGGGCAGTGTGATTCAGGAACAGATCACCAAGGGGCGGAACCAGCCTTTTGCGGCGGCGCTGTCTGCGGTGTTGATGATACTGACTTCCGTGATGATCCGCCTGTACCGCAAGATCACCGGAACCTCACAGCTGGAAGGGATGATGTAGCGTATGAAAAAGAAAAAATGGCCCTTTGTATATGTAGCGCTGATCACAGTGCTGACCTATATCCCGATCCTGTTGACGGTGGTGTATTCCTTCAATGCCTCCAAGCTGACTTCCGTGTGGGAGGGCTTTTCCCTGAAATGGTACCGGGAGTTGTTCCGGGACAGAGATCTGGGGGAAGCACTGATTAACAGCCTGATCCTTGCGGTACTTAGCTGTGCCTTTGCGGTGTTGATCGGCACTTCGGGAGCACTGGGGATGAGCCGCAGAAAACGGAAACTGGACGATGCCGTGGCCTATGTGTCCACACTCCCCATCATGATCCCGGAGATCATTCTGGGCATGGTATTTTTGTCCGTATTTTCCCTGATGGGACTGCCCTTTGGTATGGTCACACTGGTGATCGCCCATACCACGTTCTGTGTGCCCTACGTGTTCACTATGGTACGGGCGAGACTGGTGGGAATGAACCGGTCTCTGGAAGAGGCGGCGTTGGATCTGGGAGCTACGAAGTGGCAGGTATTTAGGGATGTGATCCTGCCACAGATTCTTCCGGCAATCCTGTCGGGAGTGCTGCTTGCATTTGCCATGTCCTTCGACGATGTGGTGATCAGTATTTTTGTCACTGGACCGAAGGTCAATACCCTGCCGGTGAAGATCTACACGAAATTAAAGACCGGTGTGACACCGGAGATCAATGCACTTGCCACGGTCATGCTGTTTGTGATATTGTTGTGTCTGGCGGGGGCGTATGTGCTGGGATGTAAGTCGCAGACAGCTGTAGAGAAAGCTGCCGGGGGAAAATGAGGAAAGAACGATTCCGCAAATGCAATTGCGGATAAGTAACAACATAAAAATGTATAGCAGATGATGCAGGAGAACTGTATCGAAGGAGGAGATTATGAAGAAAAAGCTGGCAATGCTGTTGGCAGCGACCATGCTGGTCATGTTATTTACCGGCTGTGGAGCAGGCGGGAAAGAAGATAAGGGAGAACTGAATCTCTATACCTGGGATGGCATGTTCCCTCAGGAGATCCTGGACGGTTTTGAAAAAGAGACCGGTATCCGGATCAATTATTCCAACTTTGATTATGATGAAGACATGCTGGCAAAGCTGGAGGAGACCAAGGGCGGTGATTACGATCTGGTCATTGCGGATGATTATATCATCGAACTTGCGATACAGGAGGGACTGGTGCAGAAGCTGGATACATCCAGGATCAGCAGCTATGATAATCTGAATCCGGTGTTTATGTCACAGTTCTATGATCCGCAGAATGAATACACTGTGCCCTACGGAGCGGGCATTCCTCTGATCGTATACGATCCGGGACTGACGGATGTGAAGATCACAGGCTATGAGGATCTGTGGAATCCGGCACTGGAAAATAACGTGGCACTGACGGCAAACTATCGTGTTATCGACGGCATCACCTTAAAGACCATGGGAGAATCCTTTAACACAGAGGATCTGGATGTGATCCGGGCAGCGGGAGATAAACTGCTGACACTGGCTCCCAACATCCGTGTGATCAATGACAATAATACGCAGGATTATCTGATCAGCGGGGAAGTCGCAGCGGCATTTCTGTACACTTCCCAGGTGTCCACGGCACTGCAGGCCAGACCGGACCTGGAGGTAGTATATCCGAAGGAAGGTCTCGGATTCGGTATCATGGCAGGGTTTGTTCCTGCGAAGGCACCCAATGCAGATGCGGCATATGCATTTTTAGATTATATCAACCAACCGGAAAATGCGGCAAAATGCTTTGAATATATCGGCTATTACTGCACAAATAAGGCCGCGGAAGAGTATATTTCCGAGGAGATGAAGAAAATGATCGTATTGCCGGAAGATGCTGCGGAGGGCGAGATCGTGCAGAATATCTCCCAGGAGGCAGAGGATCTGCATGCGGAGATCTGGAATCAGTTCAAGAATGCATGTGACTAACATCCTGTTCAGCCTGCACCATTCGCAAAGTCGCGTTAACACGCTTTTGCGTCACTACGTGACTCCCTTTGCTCATAAATCGGCGCTTATCTCATGAACATATTCGTCCGAAAAATCATGCAAGCATGATTTTTACGCTCGGATATGTCCATGGCTGAACTGTTACAATAAAAAACGCTTGACAGATTTGATTTGTGCGAATATTATAAATCTAAGTTGAAAAACTATTTTGTAAATGCTATGAAAGAGACTCTTGCCAAGGGAAACGACAGGAATACAGCGTCACCGACTGAGAGCGCTGTTTGCGGAAGCTGGCGAAGGGAACACTCCGGAGCAGGTGATCTGAACTGCAGAATATCACATGCAGCTAGGATGACACGTTGCACGCGTTAAGTGACAAGAGTGGATAGGCAAAGGCGCCTGTCAATTCGGGTGGTACCACGGATTAGATGATTCGTCCCGGGATATGTTTTAACATGTCCCGGGGCTTTTTGTATTCAAAAATAAGCTGTACAGGGAGCGCACATTCGGGACACTATATAACAGGAGGTGCGATATGTACAGAGATTTAACAATGAAAGAGATCAGTGAACAGCAGATCGGACAGACTTTGCAGGTGGCAGGCTGGGTGGAGAACATCCGTGACCACGGCGGCGTATCCTTTATCGATCTGCGGGATATGTACGGTGTATTACAGGTGGTCATCCGTAAGCCGGAGCTTTTAAAGGGCATCACCAAGGAAATGTGCCTGTCCATTACCGGTCTTATGGAACACAGAGACGAAGAGACCTACAACCCGAAGATTCCTTCCGGCACCATCGAACTGGAAGCACACAAGATCGATGTGTTGGGAAGAGTATATAAACAGCTTCCTTTCGAGATCCAGACGTCTAAAGAGATCCGGGAAGATGTGAGATTAAAATATCGTTATCTTGACCTTAGAAATGCAAAAGTAAAGGACAACATTGTATTTCGTTCCAAGGTGATCAGTTATCTGCGCCAGAAGATGACGGACATGGGATTTTTGGAGATCCAGACCCCGATCCTGTGTGCTTCTTCTCCCGAGGGCGCCAGAGACTATATTGTTCCCAGCAGAAAATTTAAAGGAAAATTCTATGCGCTGCCCCAGGCACCGCAGCAGTATAAGCAGCTGCTCATGGCTTCCGGTTTTGATAAATATTTCCAGATCGCTCCCTGCTTCCGTGATGAGGATGCCAGAGCAGACAGATCTCCCGGAGAGTTCTATCAGCTGGATTTCGAGATCAGCCCGAGTTCACCCAGGTCGACATCGAGATGAGCTTCGTGACCCAGGAGGATGTCTTCAAGGTCGGCGAGGAAGTATTGCATGATACCTTTGAGAAATTTGCTCCCGAAGGCAGCAGGATCACTGAGACACCGTTCCCCATCATCAGTTACAAACAGGCCATGCTGGAGTTCGGCTGTGACAAGCCGGATCTGCGCAATCCTTTGAGAATTATGGATGTGACGGAGTTTTTCCAGAGATGTACGTTTAAGCCGTTTATCGGCAGAACCGTCCGTGCCATCAAGGTACATGCGGAGATGTCCAAAGGCTTCCATGAGAAGCTGCTAAGCTTTGCAACTTCTCTTGGTATGGGTGGACTTGGTTATCTCGAAGTGGCAGAGGATATGAGCTACAAGGGACCCATCGATAAGTTTATTCCCGAAGAGATGAAGGGAGAACTGGCAGAAATGGCAGGACTTTCTGCCGGAGATACCATCTTCTTCATTGCGGACAAAGAGGATAAGGCGAACTACTATGCAGGTCATATCCGTACCGAGCTGGGCGAGAAGCTGGATCTGATCGAGAAGGATGCTTACCGTTTCTGCTATGTGAACGATTTCCCGATGTTTGAGCTGGATCCCGAGACGAAGCAGATCGGATTCACCCACAATCCGTTCTCTATGCCCCAGGGCGGTCTGGAAGCACTGAACACCATGGATCCGCTGGAGATCCTGGCTTATCAGTACGACATCGTATGCAACGGCGTGGAACTGTCCTCCGGCGCAGTACGTAACCATGACATCGAGATCATGAAAAAAGCTTTCGCCATCGCAGGTTATGACGAAGAGACATTAAAGACCAAGTTTGGAGCACTGTATCAGGCGTTCCAGTTCGGAGCCCCCCCTCATGCGGGAATGGCTCCCGGCGTGGATCGTATGATCATGCTGCTTCGGAACGAGGATAACATCCGTGAGGTGATCGCTTTCCCTATGAACGGCAATGCACAGGATCTGATGTGCGGGGCTCCCGGCGAAGTGACAGAACAGCAGCTGCGTGAGGTACACATTAAAGTGAGAGATTAGTGAGGAAAGAACAGGAAAGGAATGGAAATTAGTATGGCGAACGTGATCAGTGACGAGACCATAGAATATGTAGGCATTCTGGCAAAACTCGAGCTTTCTGATGAAGAGAAGGAAGCAGCGAAAAAGGATATGGGCAGAATGCTGGACTATATCGACAAACTAGGCGAACTGGATACTACCGGTGTGGAACCTATGTCCCATGTATTCCCGGTTCAGAATGTCTTCCGTGAGGATGTGGTGACCAATGGGGATGAGAGTGAACAGACCCTGGCCAATGCACCCGGCGAGAAGGACAACATGTTTGTTGTACCAAGGACTTTTGATTAGAAATCGGGTAGAATACCGCTTTATAATCTGGTTACAGCATTTAGGCGGTAATGGTTTTCCGTCAGACATTAAAAAAGGAGAATGGATATGGATATTTTATCCCTGACAGCAGTAGAGCTGGCTAAGGCGATCCGGGAAGGTAAGACTACGGCGGTGGAAGCGACGCAGGCCGTTCTGGATGAGATCGCAGCCGGTGAGGATACCTACCACTGCTATGTGACCGTAGAACGGGACAAAGCATTACAGCAGGCAGCGGAAGTACAAAAGAAAATCGAAGCGGGAGAATTGACAGGCCCCCTGGCCGGTGTTCCTTTCGCTATCAAAGATAATATGTGTACCGAGGGAACACTGACCACCTGCTCTTCTAAAATTTTAGAGAATTTTATTCCAACCTTCAGCGCAGAGGCAGTGCTGAATCTGGAAAAAGCCGGTGCAGTCATCCTGGGTAAGACTAACATGGATGAGTTCGCTATGGGAAGTACCACAGAGACTTCCTATTACGGTGTGACGAGAAATCCGAGAAAACCGGAGCATGTTCCCGGAGGTTCTTCCGGCGGTTCCGCGGCGGCAGTAGCAGCGCAGGAATGTTTTGCGGCACTGGGCTCAGATACCGGCGGCTCCATCAGACAGCCCGCATCCTATTGCGGGGTGGTCGGTATGAAACCCACCTACGGAACGGTATCCCGTTACGGACTGATCGCCTATGGTTCCTCTCTGGATCAGATCGGACCGCTGACCAAGGATGTGACAGACTGTGCCACGGTGCTGGAGACGATCACTTCCCATGATCCCAAAGACTCCACTTCCATGAAGCGGGAGGATACGGATTTTACCTCTGCGCTGGTAGCGGATGTGAAAGGAATGAAGATCGGTATTCCCAGAGACTATTTTGGAGAAGGATTGGATCCCGAGGTCAGGGATGCAGTACTGGCAGCAGCGGAAGTGTTGAAAGCGCAGGGTGCAGAAGTGGAGGAGTTCGACTTAAGTCTGGTAGACTATGCGATCCCCACTTATTATACGATCGCGGCCGCAGAGGCAAGTTCCAATCTCGAGCGTTTCGACGGTGTAAAATACGGTTACCGTGCACAGGATGCGGAAGATCTGCATACCATGTACAAGAGAAGCCGTTCCCAGGGCTTTGGACCCGAGGTGAAGCGTCGTATCATGCTGGGCTCCTTTGTATTAAGCTCCGGTTATTATGATGCTTATTACCTGAAGGCACTCCGTGTAAAAGCGCTGATCAAAAAAGCTTTTGATGAAGCTTTTGCAAAATATGATGTGATCTTAGGACCTGTGGCACCCACCACGGCACCGAAGCTGGGCAGCAGTCTGGCAGATCCCATCAAGATGTATTTAGGAGACATCTACACCATCTCCATTAATCTGGCGGGATTGCCCGGTATCAGCGTTCCCTGCGGTACGGATTCCCAGGGCCTGCCTATCGGCATGCAGCTCATCGGTGACTGCTTCAAAGAGAAGACACTGATCCGTGCAGCATATACCTATGAGCAGAGGAGGTAAGCGACATGGCAAAACAATATGAAACAGTAATTGGTCTGGAAGTGCATGTAGAGCTTGCCACGAAGACGAAAATATTCTGCGGCTGTTCCACAGCGTTCGGTGGCAGACCCAATACCCACACCTGTCCGGTATGTACCGGTATGCCGGGATCTCTTCCCGTGCTGAATAAACAGGTGGTAGAATATGCGGTGGCAGTAGGCCTTGCGACGAATTGTACCATTACACAGTATTGCAAATTTGACAGAAAAAATTATTTCTATCCCGATAACCCTCAAAACTATCAGATTTCCCAGCTGTATCTACCCATCTGTAGGAATGGCTCGGTGGAGATCGAGGTGGCAGGAGAGGACGGCAACACCTATACAAAGCCGGTGCGTATCCACGAGATCCACATGGAGGAGGATGCCGGTAAACTGGTGCATGACGACTGGGAAGATTGCACACTGGTGGATTACAACCGTTCCGGTGTGCCTCTGATCGAGATCGTATCCGAGCCGGATATGCGCAGCGCGGAGGAGGTCATTGCCTATTTGGAAAAATTACGTCTGCTGATCCAGTATCTGGGAGCGTCCGACTGTAAGCTTCAGGAAGGTTCCATGCGTGCCGATGTCAATCTGTCCGTGAGAGAAGTGGGAGCGGAAAAGTTCGGAACCCGTACCGAGATGAAGAACCTGAATTCCTTCAAGGCCATCGCCAGAGCCATTCAGGGGGAGCGGGAACGACAGATCGATCTGCTGGAGGCCGGCAAAGAGGTCATTCAGGAGACCAGACGCTGGGATGATAATAAGGAATATTCCTATGCGATGCGTTCCAAGGAGGATGCGCAGGATTACCGTTACTTCCCGGATCCTGACCTGGTACCGGTCTATATCAGTGATGAGTGGCTGGAAAGCATCCGCAGCAAACAGCCGGAATTCCGCACTGAGAAGATGAAGCGTTACAAGGAAGAATACGATATTCCGGAATATGATATCGATATCATCACCGGTTCCAAGCATCTGGCAGATATCTTTGAAGCTTCCGTGGCACTGGGAAGCCAGCCCAAGAAGGTGTCCAACTGGCTGATGGTGGAGACTATGCGCCTGTTAAAAGAAAAAGAGATGGAGCCGGAGGACATCCGGTTCTCACCGGAGCATCTGAGCAGGCTGATCACGCTGGTAGACGGCAAAGTCATCAACTCTTCTGTAGCAAAAGAAGTATTCCAGGTGATGTTTGAGGAAGATGTAGATCCCGAACAGTATGTGGAAGAGAAGGGACTAAAGACCGTCAATGACGAAGGTGCATTGCGTAAAGTCGTGGAGGAAGTCATTGCCGCTAATTCCCAGTCTGTCGAGGATTACCACAACGGCAAAGAGAAAGCCATCGGCTTCCTGGTAGGCCAGACCATGAAAGCTATGAAAGGCAAGGCAGACCCCGCCAGCGTCAACCAGATGCTGAAGGAACTGCTGTAACTGGAAAGTTACGCGAGCAA
>OLNN01001482.1_pt1 | contig 19267 bp, 20 predicted proteins | sample 1672141 | NCBI WGS metagenome assembly OLNN01 (sample SAMEA3136652, study PRJEB25190) | human gut metagenome | biome: human gut; feature: human-associated habitat; material: faeces | place: Austria | collected 2013 | reverse complement strand
TAGGTTCGGGTTTAAAATATAATTATGTTTTATAAATATTTTATTGAATTTTTTAAATAAAAACATACTTGACAATATAAAAAAGACTGCTATAATTGAATACGAAAGGGGCTAAATAAATTAATTAACTTCTTTCTTTGAAAAGAAGGCGTTTTTTATCCGACAAGCGGCTTGTATAAGCTTTTATTGTCATTTTTTTCAATGCGTTCTTTGTATAGGGAACGAACGATAAAAAACAATGCCTGACAATATTGTATATAAAAAAGACTTTAGAAGTATTGCACTTGTAAAGCGAGTCCTGAATTAAGTTGGGCTTTTGAACAGACAAAAATGTGGCACCTAGAAAAAGTGCCACATTTTTGCGTTTATAATAATTTTTCTAATTCCTTTACCTGTTCATCAGTTGTAGCCCAGCTTGTAGCAAACCGTATAACTGTATTATTTTCATCATACTTTTCCCAAAATCCATAAGACAATTTGCCTTCAAATTCTTTTAATTTTTTATTATCCATAATAACAAATTGCTGGTTAGTAGGGCTATCTATATAAATTTTGTAGCCTTTTGAAATTAAAATGGTCTTTATTTTCATAGCTTGATTAATTGCATTTTTACATATTTTGAAATAAAGGTCATCAGTAAAAAGTGTGTCAAACTGAATACCTAGCAACCAACCTTTAGCCAAAAGTCCACCATTTTGTTTTATTGTTGTAAAGAAATGAGGAACTTTCATATTGCTGAAAACAACAGCTTCGCCAAACATTGCCCCTGTTTTTGTACCACCTATATAAAATACATTACAAAGTTTTGCAATATCCTTTAATGTTACATCAGTATTTTCAGCACAAAGCCCATAGCCTAATCTAGCACCGTCTAAATAAAGTTTTATATTATATTTGTCACAGATGTTTCGTATCTGTTCCAATTCATTTTTGTATAAAGAGTTCCATATTCAGTAGGGTGTGAAATATAGACCATACCAGGGTAAACCATATGCTCACGATTACCATCTGTATGGTATGTATTAAGGTAGTTATCTAAAACAGTAGGATTGATTTTACCATTAGTGTGGGGTATAGTGAGAACTTTGTGGCCATTTGTTTCAATAGCTCCGGCCTCGTGAACAGAAATATGACCAGTATCAGCAGAAACAACACCCTCGTGATTTCTTAAAATGCCTTTTATTACTGTGGCATTTGTCTGAGTACCACCTACTAAAAAGAATATTTCAGCATCTTCTGACAAACTACAGGCTTTTCTTATTTTCTCTTTTGCAGATTGACAGTATATATCTGTACCATATCCACTATTTTTATCTAAGTTTATAGATGAAATTTTTTCTAAAATCTCTGGAGCACAACTCTCCATATAGTCACTATCAAAATTAATCATAATACAACATTCCTTTAATGTGTCTTTTTATCAACATATTCGTTTTTGTATTTAGATACAGCAATTATTTGAGTTTTATATAAGCTGTAATAACCTGAGAGCATATAACTTATAGCTATAGCTAATAGGAAGTAGAGTATAGGGGCTTTGCCGAAAAGCTCAAGGGCTATTAAAAGAGAGGCAATAGGGCAATTTGTAACACCACAGAATACGGAAACCATACCAATAGCAGCACCTAAAGATGAAGATAAGCCTAAAACAGGTGCAATAACACAACCAAATGTAGCACCAACAAAGAATGAAGGAATGATTTCACCACCCTTATATCCACAAGCCAGAGTTATAGCTGTGAAAAGCATTTTCCAAAAGAAGTCTGAGTTGCGAGCTGTACCACCTATAGCAGATGTAATAACTTCAATACCTGTACCACTGTAGCGAGTAGTACCTAAAATTAAAGTAATACATAAAATTACTGTACCACCGAAAAATACTCTTTCATAAGGGTTAGAGGAAAATTTTTTAAATACTTTACCAAAGCTGTGTAACATAATACAGAATATAACACTAATACCAGCACAAAGACAAGCAAGTAATATTGTCTTTCCACCTGTAAGTAAATTAAATTCTGTAATCCCCTTTATAAGATAATTAGGGGTTTCACACCCTAAGGATTTTCCTATAGAACTTGCTACTAAAGAAGAAATAGTGCAGGGAACTAAGGCAGAGTATTGCATAATACCGACACTACCAACTTCTATAGAAAATATAGCAGCAGCAACAGGTGTGCCGAATATAGCAGAAAAGGCAGCACTCATACCACTCATTATGAAAACTTTTTTGTCTTTAGAGTCTAATTTAAACCAATTTCCAAGATAATTTCCTATACTACCACCAATCTGTAAAGCTGCTCCCTCACGACCAGCTGAACCACCAAACATCTGTGTAAGGACTGTACTTATAAAAATAAGTGGAGCCATTCTAAGAGGTATATGTTCGTCAGAATTAATGGAAGACAGAACAAGGTTCGTACCTTTATCTTGAGCGTTCGAAAATTTATTGTAGAGATATACAATTAAAAGACCCACAATAGGTAAGAAAATAGCAATACCTACATTGGTTTCACGAAGTGTGACTGCCTCTGTAAGACAAAAATTAAATGCAGCGGCTACAAGTCCTAGTATAACACCTGTAACTGATGCAAATATAATCCAACGCAATAATCGCCATATTCTGTTAAATATATGTTTAAAAAATGCTTTTATAAATTTCATTTTAATACCCTTATCCTAAAATTATGGGTGAACTATTGTCCACCCATAAAATATTAATCATTATTTTGTTGTTTAATAACTACGCCCCCTTTGCCAAAGTTTGTATTTGGCTTAACGGCTTCAATATTAGAAAGTACCCAATCAAATTCCCCAGTAGTGATTATGAAACCACAGTATTCACATTTTCCAGAGCTTGTAACACTTGTAGGAGCACCACAATGAGGACAAGCAACTGTTGATTTACCACTTTTAACAGGGTCAGTTAATACGCCGACTTTTCTCATAAATGTGTAAATATATTGTAAATGATATTCAGTATTTGGGTTGCCTTGAAGTACCTTGCCAGTTTTTTCATCTTTGATATAATCAGTCATACGAGCCTGAATATAGACATGCATAAATTCATATTGACTATCTCTATAGTATTTGAATAAATATGCCTGATTGACATTTATTCTATCAAGAACATTTATTTTGCCATTTTCTATGTACTGTTTTATCAATTCTGTATGCTGTTTATAAAGTTCTTCTTTTTCAAAAGGACGAACTTTTTCAAAATCTCTTTCAGACCAAGCATTTTGTAATGTTATAAATACTTCTTTTACCCAACCTATAAATTTTTCACTTGAGAAATTTGGGTCAGTCCTTGTAATAGCGTTTACTATTTCGTCTGTGTGGTTTTGTATTGTTGGCACAACACCAGTAGTAGGAGATGAATTTTTGCTATTCTTTGTTTTTAAATAGGAAATAAAAAGTACAACACCTATAACAATAATAGTAAGTATTATGTCAGACCCAGTTATGTCGCTGTCATCTGAATCACTATAGTAGTAATAGCTACCACCATAGTTACCACCACTACTGTAGCCACCGTCATAGCCTCCACTATAGCTACTGCCACCACTACTGTAGTCATTAAAATTGCCTAAGTCAGCAAAGGCATTAAGCTTTAATCCCATCACTATGGCTACAAGACAAAGTAGTGTAACAAATAAATTTCGTTTTTTCATAGGCTGTTACCTCCTATTGACGAGGTTTGCCACAGTTAGAACAGAAGTTTCCTGTATTTTCAGAACCACATTCACAAGTCCAACTTCTAGCTTTTCCACAATTGGAACAGAAATTACCATTATTAGTTTGACCGCAGCTACAAGTCCAAGGAGTAGGGGTATTGTTTTGTGTATTCTGTTGAAATTGACCCATTTTCATAAGGTCTTGAACATTTGCACCACCGGCATTCTGAGCCATACCCATACCCATAAAGGCATTTACCGCACCGTTGGTGTTTTTAGCTGCACTTTCCATAGCATTTGCTTGAGCAGTACCTAATCTAGCACCAAGAAGTGATGGGTCAGAAAATGCTCTTGCCTCCTGCATACGAGAAATTTTTTCAGCACTTTCACCATCAACTGTAATTGATGCAAAAGCTACAGAAACAATGGAAATTCCTCTTAATTCATTCCAATCAGCTGTAAGTTCTGTATTTAATTCATTGGCAATTTCCTTAGTATAAAGAGGTAATTGGTCGTAGGCTATACCCTTTAAAGCAATTCTGCCCAATGCCGGCTGTAATGAGCTTTGAACCTCTGTTTTGAGCTGTTCATCTATAGATATTTTTTTGTAAACATCAGCTACATTTGCACATACATTAGTGTAGAACATAACAGGATTTGTAATTTTGTAAGAGTATGTTCCATAGCCTTGAATTTTAATAGTGAAGTTAAACTCACTATCTCTGAAAGGGACATCGCCTATGCCAATTTTGTTATTCATTATTTCCTTAGTGTTAATGAAATAAACTCTTTGGTCATTTTCAGGCTGACCACCGAATGTAAATCTTTTACCTACCTTTGCAAAAGACTCTTTAAGTCCGGAAAAACCACTATCAAAAAGAGAAGGTTCTGTTCCTGTGTCATAAGTATAAGCACCAGCTTCAGTAGTAAAATCAACAATTTTGCCGTTTTCAACAATGAGCATACATTGACCTTCATTTACAGCAATCTTACTTCCGTTAGTAATAATATTGTCACTTCTCTTAGTGTTTGATGAGCCTTTGTTTATGCGAACCTCACCTTTAGCCATAAGAGTGTCACCGTCAAGAGCATCGCAATAGATATATTCTTTCCATTGGTCAGCAAGTACAGTTCCAATTGATGAAAAAGCTGCTTTTATTAATCCCATAATAGAACCTCCTTTATAAATTTAATATAGCCTAAATTGTAAATATTATAAATTGATGAAATATTCCATAATCTTAGGACCGTTTTCGATGAAGATACCAGATTCCTTAGCACCTTCTTCAGAATATGTACCACCTGCTGCTGGAGTACTCTTTTTGTAAATCATAAATGGTACAGGGTCATTTGTATGTGTCATTAAATCAAGAGGAGTAGGGTGGTCAGGTAAAATCATAACCTTGTAATCATCGTACTGTTCAAGAGCATTGAGAACAGGTCCAAGAATTTTTTCGTCAATTAATTCAAGAGACTTAACCTTGTTTTCGATTTCGTGTCTGTGACCACATTCGTCTGGAGCTTCAACATGAATGTATACGAAATCCTGACCCTTTGCAAGCTCGTCAATAGCTGCCTGAGCCTTACCTTCAAAATTAGTATCAATATAACCAGTTGCACCGTCAACATGAACAACATTCATACCGGCAAACTTACCAATACCCTTTAATAAGTCAACAGCACTAATCATAGAGCCTTTAAGACCATATTTCTGCTCAAATGGAGAAAGACTAGCCTTAACACCCTCGCCCCAAAGCCACATAGAGTTAGCTGGACGAAGACCCTTTTCAACTCTTGCCTTGTTAATAGGGTGGTCCTTTAATAAATCATAACTTTTAACCATCATATCGTAAAGTTTTTTAGCATTTGGTGCAGTTGGAATATATTCCCTAATTGGCTTACCAGTAATGTCGTGAGGTGGAGTAAGAGTACCAACTTCAAGAGTACCATTATTCCAAATAAGACAATGTCTGTAGCTTACACCAGAGTAAAGCTGGAATTCTTCATTGTTGAAGTGTTCACATAAGTAGTCAATAAGAACTTTTGCTTCTTCTGTTGAAATATCGCCAGCACAGTAGTCAATAATAGTCTTGTCTTCGTAATTTGGTTCATCAGAAAGAGTAACAAGATTACAACGGAAGGAAACATCAGTTGGCTTCATATCAATACCGATACTTCCAGCCTCTAATGGAGAACGGCCTGTATAACAAACCTGTGGGTCATAACCCATAACAGAAAGGTTAGCAACATCGCTACCAGGCTTTAAATTGTCAGCAACTGTCTTTACCTTACCAATAACAGCAGTTTTAGCAAGTTTATCCATATTAGGAGTTTTAGAAACTTCTAATGGAGTTTTGTTGCCAAGTTCTTTTACAGGATAATCTGCACAACCATCGCATAATAATACTACATATTTCATAGGTAATAGAACCTTCTTTCTTAAAAGTTAAATTTTTTTCTTAATTATATCACAGTAAAAAAGCAATAACAACAGAAAATATAATATTTTAAATTAAATGAAAATATGTTATAATTACAGAACGAAAAAAACAAAATTGGAGGTTATATACAATGAAAGTATTATTAATGAATGGTAGTCCAAATGAAAAGGGTTGTACTTATACAGCATTATCAGAAGTAGCAAAAAGCTTAAATTCTTTGGGTATTGATACTGAAATTTACTATGTTGGCGAAGATGTTTCAAAGGAAACTCTTTTAAAGGTAAAGGATATGTGTGCTGAAAGTGATGGTTTTGTAATTGGTTCTCCAGTTTACTATGCTTCTGCAACAGGTAGCCTTACTCATTTCCTTGACAAGATTTTTGGTGTAGCTGGTAAGGATTTAGCTTATAAGCCAGGTGCAACTGTTGTTAGTTGCAGACGAGGTGGTGCATCATCAACTTTTGAACAGATAAACAAGTATTTTACAATTAACAATATGCCTGTTGTATCTTCAAACTACTGGAATATGGTACATGGTAACACACCAGCTGAAGTAGTTCAGGACGAAGAAGGTATGCAGACTTGTAGAGAGCTTGGCAAAAATATGGCTTGGCTTTTAAAGTGTATTGAAGCTGGTAAAAATAACGGTATCGAAAAGCCAGTTGCTGAAGCAAAAGTTAAAACAAATTACATTAGATAAGCACAAAACAGTTTTTTCATAAGTATAATACAATATATAATTCCATTCGGAGGATTGTTGTATGAAAAAATTGCCTCTTTCCTGTGTACCTATTGGTGCAGTTGGTTTTGTAGATTGTGTCGCAGATATTAGTAGCAAAAAACGCCTAGTAGAAATGGGTTTTACTAAAAAGGCAAGAGTAATTCCTCTCCATATTAGTCCAGGGGGCGACCCTGTAGCATACTTTGTGAAAGGTGTGGTTATAGCAGTCAGACACGAAGATGCTGAAAATATTTTGGTTACTATAGGGGAGGAATAATTATGGATAAAAAGAAAACCATAGTCCTTGTAGGTAATCCAAATACAGGAAAGAGTACAATTTTTAATGCCCTTACGGGAATGCACCAGCATACTGGAAATTGGAACGGCAAGACAGTAGACTGTGCTGAGGGAGATTTTGTATATAAGGATACAGAATTTAAAATTGTAGATTTACCTGGCATTTATTCTACTAATCCAGTTTCAAAAGACGAAAAATGTGCTGTGGAATATCTAAAAAATGAACACATTGATGTGGTAGTTGTTGTGCTTGATGCAACTTGCCTTGAAAGAAGTTTGCCTTTGGTTTTTCAAGTGGCACAAATAAAAAGTAATGTTGTAATTTGTGTCAATCTCTTAGACGAGGCAGAGAAAAAGGGCGTTTGCATTAATACAGATGTTATGGAAAAGATATTTGATTTGCCTGTTATTCCAATGAAAGCCAGAAAAGGTATTGGTATAAATGAACTTAAAGAGGCTGTTTATATATCTGATAAAAAAGAAATTTACAGTTGCCCTATAACTCCAGAAGAAGTGTATACACAGAGCGTTAAAGATTGCAGGGATTTTTGTGATAATATTGACAGAAAAATTGACAATGTTGTAATGAGCAGAAAATATGGCATACCAATTATGCTTTTGCTTATGGCTTTGTTGCTATGGATAACCGTTGTAGGAGCAAATTATCCTTCAGCTGTTCTTGCTGAAATTTTTTCAGTTATGGAAAATGACTTAATGGATATGACAGTCGGTCATCCGTTGGTAAGAGGAATTTTTGTAGAGGGTATGTTCAGAACCCTTAGCTGGGTTGTAGCAGTAATGTTGCCACCTATGGCAATATTTTTTCCACTTTTTACATTTCTTGAAGATTTTGGCTATTTGCCTAGAATGGCTTTTAATTTGGATAATATTTTTAAGAAAGCAAAATCCCATGGAAAAATGGTTCTTACTATGTGTATGGGTTTAGGCTGTAATGCAGCAGGTGTTATTTCTGCCAGAATTATAGATTCTCCAAGGGAAAGGCTGTTGGCAATAGTTACAAATAATTTTGTACCTTGTAATGGTAGATTTGCGTCAATAATAATATTGGCAAGTGTCTTTGTAGGTGGAAAGTTGATTACATTAAAATCAGCTTTGGCTGTTCTTTTATCCGTAATATTAGCTTTTTTTATTACATTGATTGTTTCATATGTATTGGGTAGCACAGTTTTAAAAAACGACAACAGCTCTTTTGTATTGGAATTGCCACCTTATAGAAAGCCGAACCTATGGAGTATTATTGTAAGAAGTGTAAGAGAGAAAATACTTTTTGTGTTAGGTAGAGCTGTAGTTGTTTCTGCTCCGGCCGGCATATTAATATGGATTTTGCAAAATCTTAATGTAAATGGAATTAGTGTTTTAGCCCACATAGCAAATTTTCTAAATCCATTAGGTCAACTTATGGGATTAGACGGCTATATTTTAACTGGTTTTATATTGGGAATACCGGCTAATGAAATAGTTTTGCCTATTATAATTATGTGCTATACAGGTGGAAGTGGACTGATTTCTATTGAGAATATAGCTGATATACAATCAATTTTTGTGCAAAATGGTTGGACTTTTATTACAGCTATATGTACAGCATTGTTTTTTATTAACCATTTCCCTTGTGCTACTACACTGTGGACAATTAAAAAAGAAACAGGAAGTATAAAATGGACAGTTTTTTCAGCATTACTGCCTACAGTTGTTGGTGTTGTGCTATGTATCGTAGTAAATTTTGTTTTAAAAACAATATGTGGAATAATATAGAAAATTGATTTGACCTCTAAACAAAATTGTTTAGGGGATTTTTTTGTTTAAAATCTAAATAGAAATCCAAATTTTGAAACTTGACTTACGAACAAATGTTCTATATAATATTTATATAAAAACTATTTTGAGGAGGGTAAGCAAGTGGAGAATAAAATATATGGTTGCATAGATTTAAAAAGTTTTTATGCTTCTGTGGAATGTGCTGAAAGAGGATTAGACCCATTTAAAACTAACCTTGTTGTTGCTGACCCATCTCGTGGTAGTGGAGGAATATGTCTGGCTATTAGCCCTGCTATGAAAAATTTGGGCATAAAAAACAGATGCAGACTTTTTGAAATTCCTAAAAATGTGAAATATATTACAGCCTTGCCTAGAATGAAAAAATATATGGAATATTCAGCGAATATATATTCAATTTATTTAAAATATATGAGTAAGGAAGATATTTATATATACTCTATAGACGAATGTTTTTTCGATTTTACACCTTATTTATCCAGTTATGGAAAAACACCAAGAGAATTTGCTGTTATGCTTATGGAGGTTGTTATGAAAAATACTGGAGTTTGTGCCACAGCTGGAATAGGTACAAATTTGTTTTTGGCAAAAGTGGCATTGGATATAACAGCAAAACATATTTCGGATAATATAGGTTTTCTTGATGAAAATGAGTTTAAGAAAACCATATGGCACCATAGACCAATTACAGATATATGGAACATAGGCAAAGGAATTGCAAAGCGACTTGAAAAATATGGTGTTCAGGATTTATACGGTGTTGCACATATGGATGAAAGCATTTTGTATAAGGAATTTGGAGCAAATGCAGAATTTTTAATAGACCATTCTAAGGGATATGAACCCTGTACCATAAAAGAAATTCACGATTATAAGCCTAAAACAGAATCTATATCAAATGGACAAATTTTATTTAATGATTACAATTTTGATGAGGCATTAATTGTACTTTATGAAATGGTGGACCAGTTGGTATTGGAATTAACTCAAAGAAAATCAAAGACGAATTCAATATCATTGTATGTAAGGTATTCAAAGGAGTGTACAGCCTCTACAGGTGGTACAAGGAAGTTGAATTTTAGAAGTAGTTCCTATAGAAAAATATTATCAGAGTTTGAAAAACTTTACAGAGAAACTACAAAGAAAAATTATCCTATTAGACAAATAAATGTAGGACTTAACCATATTGAAGAAGATGAATTTCAACAGCTTGATTTATTTGGAAAAGTAGATGATGACAAGGAGATAAAGGTACAAAAAGGCATTATTGAAATTAAGAATAAATTTGGTAAAAATGCGGTTTTGAGGTGCTCTAGCCTTCAGGGTAAGGCTACAGCCAGAATAAGAAATAAACTTGTGGGAGGACACAACGGTGAGTGATAGAGCAAGACAGTTTATGCCTTTTTCGCCTTTAAAAGGCTATTATGATTTAATTGAAAAATGTGAGAGGATAAAAGAGCCAAAAATAGAATTAACTGAGGATATGTTAGAAATAATATCTCAAAAATTAAATAAGATAGAAAAAGGCATTATGATAAAAGTGAAATATTATGATGTTGACAGTTATGTGGAAATAGAGGGAATGATTTCAAATATAGATAAGATATACAACAATTTAACAGTAATAAAAACTGTAATTAAATTTGAAGATATTTATGACATTTCTTTTGTGTAAGGAGTATAAACAGTGGTTTATACTCTTTTTTTGATAGCTTGTTTTGGTGCGTAAGTTACATAATTTTGTTGACAGTGAGAACATATATGGTAAAATTAAGTAGAGAGAGTGTAATAGAATTGGGGTGTTACTATGAATAGAGAAAATATGATTAATATTTTAGAAAAAGTGTCTAACAAAAATGACCTTTGTTATATTAGTAGTAAAACAAAATATTCTTTGGAATTATCCTATGCAATAAAGTATAATGAAAAATTTTTGATGGTTGCTGATACTTGTGATTATGAGTATGACGGATACATAATAGTTAAATGGGAAAATATTGAAGAAATAGAGTATAATAAACGGGCAATATTTGAAAGTAAAATAATAAAAAATGAAAATGGTAAACCAGATATAGAAAATGTAATAGACATAAAATTAGATAGTTACAAAACAATATTTAATCATTTTTTGAATAAGAATGAAAATATAACTATATATTGTGATAGTTGTTCTGAAAAATATGTAGATGAAGATACAACTACTGCTTTAAATATAGGTAAAATAATAGAAATTAAAGATGATTATATAGTATTTAAAAGATTTGATGGAGTAGGAAAGTGGTATCCGGAAAATAAAATATATTATAGTGATATTTCAGAAATTTTGTTTGGGGATAGGTATACTAGAATTATGTCAAAGTATACTCATAATTGAAAAGGGGTGTTGGTATGATAAATAAGGAGTTATTGGACAAAATTATTAGGAAATCTGACATCTGTAAATTTGAATGTATCTTTGATGATATAAGTGGAGTACCTGTAAAATACAATGAAAAATATATAATGGTAAACATATACGAAGATTTTCAATTTGACGGCTTCTGTATATTTGATATAACAGAAATTGAAAATATATGTTATGATGAAACATACGAATTTATAAACCATATATGCAAAGAAGAAAAAATATATCCACCTAAGGTAGAAAATATTAATATTGAAAATTTCACTAATGTGTTTAATTATTTTAAAAATAATGAAGAAAATATTATAGTCGAATGTGGTGGATATGATGACGAAGACTATAGCTTTTCCATTGGTAAAGTGGAAAAAGTTACAGAGGAGTACATAGAAATTAAATACTTTGATTATATGGCTAAATGGGATGAAGATGAACTTGATAGGGTTTATTATGATGATATTTCAGTTGTATCTTTTGGGAAAAGATATATTAAATATATGTCAAAATATACCCATTAATTAAAGAGGTGGTTTTATTGAAAAACTTGTTGAATAAAGTTATGATACTTGCAGTTGTTGTAGCGATTGTGGTTGGAGGTATTGTTTTTCAAAATAGAAAAAGTTTAGCTTATGCAAATAGTAGAATAGTACCTATTGGTGACAGCATTTTTTATAATGACTACAATATGTTTTTAAGAGAAGTGCCTATTAAAGGACACAGAGGTGCTATCATTTATAAAAGAGTAAAATTAATGGGTGGCGATGGAAAATATATTTGTGCTAAGGATAATAATAAAAATGTTTATATATTTAATGTAAAAAATACAGAAAAATATAAGTTAAGTAATATCGACGCAGCAGATATGGATATATATAACAATAAAATTTATTATGCCAATAAAAGTGATGGAAATAAGATTTACAGCATTTGTTTTAATGGAAAAGAAAATATAAAAGTAAGCGATGCGACTACTTCTCATTTGAGGGTCACTAATAATCATATATATTTTGAAAACAATAGAGATAACATATATTCATTGTCACTATTGACTAAGGAAATTAAAAATGTGTACGAAGGTAGTAACTGCTATTTCTTTGAAACTGATGGCAAATATATTTATTTAAGTGATTATCAGAATGATAATACAATTTTAAAATTAGATGCCCATACTTTTGAAGAAAAAGGTAGAATAAATATAAGAACAGTTAATTTCTGTATTTATAATGGAAGTTTGTGCTATATTCCATTTGTTGATGAAGATGATATAGGGGATAATTATAAAGATTATTCTCATATATATAATGAAGAAGGTCAAATTATTTTATAAAAATAAGGCTGTCGATTTGTGTAAATATAATCGACAGCCAAAATTACTTTTTAGGGGATAATTATGCTCCTAAAATTCTGTTTTTATGATGAGTGTCAAAGGCTTCAAGGCAATTATCAGCAGAGGCAGTATTTATAAGTCTATTTATTACACCTTTTTTCCATACTGTGTCGGTATTAGTACGAGATAACATACAGGCACATTCAAAAATTCGTAAACACACGAAATCATCTACTTTATTCCATTCGGTATCAGGAAGTGTAAATTCTGTTTCGTAACCTTTTCTGAAAGGTTCTAAATAGCTAAAGAACAAGTCATTTCTGTTGTTTTCCAAAGGAGTTTCCGGGTCAACTATAAATGAAAATATGGCTGTAGCTATATCTGACATATAGTAGCCATAACAACAATTATCAAAATTAAATGCTTTTGCATTATCCCATTCTATCAATATATTGTTAACCTGAAAATCCCCATGTATCATACCAAATGTTTCCGGAACTTCTGGATAGGATTTTATTTTTTCAATTCTTGTATGGAGTTTAGATAATATTTCAGAAGAAACATAGTCTTTTAAATATGAAAAGTCAAAAGAATTTTTTTCATACCACTTACATCTATTGAATTTTAGACCTTCTTTTTGTTCCTTATAGCTTATAGAATGTATTTTGCCTAACAATTTGCCAACAATGTAAAAATATTGGTCATCTCTGTTTTCAGCATTGGCTTTTTCGCCATGTATTAACTTAAATTGTGATACACAATATTCATTATCATCTATTGAAAATTCTTCGGCTATAGAATTTGTAAGAGAAGGAATGATATAAGTAATATCAGATATGTATTTTCTTAAATCATCTAACCATTCCATTTCGTGTTTAATATCTGAAATCTTTCTTTTAGCATTAGCAGAAACCCTAATAACTGATGGTTTTAAACCATTGAATAAAAATGTGTAATTTCGTGAACTGAAATGACATTCAGCATTTGCAATATCTCTGCCATAAAGTTCTTTAATCTTTTTTCTAAAAAGTTCTTTGTCTGGAATATTTATTTCTTTGTATTTCATAATATCACCTTTATTTCCTAAAATGTTATTAATAAGGATTTAATGTTAAAAATGAAGTGTTATAAAATGTGGTAGAAAATTATTTCCAAGTTCGAATAAAATTAATTTTTTAGATTATAAATTAAGACCCCTTAAAAAGTTGATAATTAATTAAATCCTTACCTGCTTATATTATATAATAAAAAACAACAAAATTTCCATACCTTTTTACTCAAAAAATTATCCCATAATTCGACAAAATAATCCATTTTATTGTAAAACAATAAAAAGAATTTTGAATAATATGAATAAAAAATGAAAATAAAAAACAAAAAATATATAAAAGAATTTAATAAAAATTCCCACCAAATAAATTTTTGGTGGGAAAATTGTGGGAATTTTATAATATGTGATTTTGCAGACAAAAGAATATTATCTATAGGTCTACCAGTTAGATTTTATATTAGCATATATACTATCGGGAATATCCACATATAAATCTATATCAAGTTTTGTCTGTGTGTCACAACAGAACTTCATTACATCCAATGATGGTGCTAGGCATGGTGTTGATTCGCCATATACAACGGTTGGAACAACTTCTAAATAAAATTCGACATCATAAGTTTTTTTGATTTTATTCAAAATATCAATTTTTGACATTAGAGGGGCTATTGTTTTTCTCATCTGTTTGTCAACATCTACATCATAATCATAACAATAACCGTAATTCCAGTCAGCCGATTTAAATTTTATACCAGTTATACCAATATCACCGATTTTGCTTGAGTCCTCTGGCTCAAGTTCGAGCATTTCGGATATGGTATCAGGGTCAAAAATGCCAACCATACGGAAATATGTGAAGCATTTGGTAAGTGTTTGGTCTTCCATAGTGTTCACCTTCATTTTTTAGAATTATTCAGAATGGTTATAATAAAAATACCTTATTGGATTTTTACTTGACTTTAGATAGCAACACTACCGTCTCCACGTGGTAAGTCCTAGGGAACATATCTACACTACAGATTTTTCTTACCTTATAGCCACCTTCCTCAAAGAGGAGCAAATCTTTAGCGAGGGAACTAGCTTTACAGCTAACATAAACAAGAGTTTCTGCATCAAACTTTATTATTTTTTCAATAGCTTTTGGATTAATGCCTTCTCTTGGTGGGTCAAGAATTATTGTATCAGGTTTATCCTCCAACTGGTCAACCATATTAAGAACATCGCCAGCAATAAATTCACAATTTTTAATACCATTAAGTTCAGTATTTATTTTTGCAGCTTCTACAGCTTCTTCTACAATTTCAATACCAATAACTTTTTTAGCATTTTCGCTTAACAACTGTGTTATAGTACCAGTACCACAGTACAAGTCAAAAATAACCTTATCATTACTTGTGCCAGCAAATTCCTTTACAGTAGAGTAGAGAACTTCTGCTCCAGATGAATTTGTCTGGAAGAATGAAAATGTTGAAATTTTGAAATTAAGACCAAGGCTTTTATCCATAATAAAGTCCTGACCATAAAGTATATTCATCTCGTCAGCCTTTACAACATCAGCAACACCGTCATTTACAATGTGGCTTATGCCAACGATTTTACCCTCTAATTCTAAGGCAAGAAGATTATCAACTAATGGTTTTAAATCTGTTTTTAATTCAGATGTAGTTACCAAATTAATAATCATTTCCCCAGTAAAATGTCCTCGTCTTATAAGTAAGTGTCTTAAAGAACCGGTATGTCTCATTCTGTGATAGAACTGTTCATCTGTACCTCTGAAGTATTCCAAAACAGCAGAAAGGGCTTTGCAAATATCTTCGTTTACAATATTACAGCAATCAGCAGTAACAACTTCGTAATTACTTTCTCTCTTTCTCATACCCAAACAGAGATTACCGTCTAAGCCGTCATCACCAAAACTAAATTCCATTTTATTTCTATAGGATGTAATAGAAGGGCTTGGTTTAATGCCACAGTATTCATAATTTGTTAAGCCTGCGTTGTCAAGCAATTTTAAAACAACATTTTTTTTAAATTCTAATTCCTGCTCATATGAAATATTCTGATAAGTACAACCACCACAAAGTCCAAAATTTTTACAAGCTGGTTCAATTTCGTATTCAGCTTTTTTCTCAATACTTCTAAGTCTGCCTTCAAAATTCTTTCTTTTTTTCTTTACATCAGCTATTACTGTTTGACCAGGAATAGTGTTTTTTACTGTTACTTTTTTGTTTTCTTCTCCAAAATAACCTACACCTTTATTTGGAAATTCTAAATCTACAATATCAATTTTTGTGTCAAAAAGTGTTTTTGCCATTGTTTTCTCCTATATATACCGAAAAATCTAAAAATACAATGGAAGTATTATAACATAATTTACTTATGTACTCAATGGGTATAGGTATTTTTAAGAGTATTTTAAAAGGTATTGATAAAAAGTTTATAAATTGGTATAATTATAGCAATAAAGTAATTTGGAGGTAAAAAATGCTGACAAAGGATTGCAATTTTAGAGATATTTATCATAAAGTTTGTTTTATAGAATGTGCAGACCAAATACAGAATTTAAAAAAGGTATTTAATGTAAGTAAAAAGGATAATGGTGTTCTTGCTTACGGATATATTGACCACGAAGATGGATTTACTTTTGAAGTTTTGACAACTGGAAAACTTGAAAACGGTGTGCTTTCAAGAGGTTTAGGTAACGATGAAGTGTCAATGAAATTTAGAAAATCTAGTGTAAATGATAGAGAAATTCGCATTTACGAAGATAGAAGTCTTTTTAAAGAATACAATGAAAAGTTTAAGACTATTGATACATTTTTTGCTGATACAGAAGATGTTGACAAGACTAGAGGCATAAGAGAAATTGATAGTTGCAGACACGAAGATTTTCCAGATGATGTTATAATATATCTAGTTAAAGACGGATTAAATCCTGAGACTGTTTGGGTTAGATGTGAAAAAGCTGAAAAGCAAGGGGTTAAAGCTAAGTTAATTAGCGAACCAAAGCAGGATTTTGGAGTTCATACAAACGATTTTGTTGTATTCCGTCCAGCAAAAAATGAAAATGGTATTTTGTGCATAGCGAAATTATAAAATTTAATAATCTATAAGAAAGGGCATAGTTTGTGTCCTTTTTTTGTACATAGTAAATTGAATTAATAAAGCTAAATTTTTCTAAAAAAGGAGGAAGAAAGATGAAAAAAATTTTTGGGATAATGTTGTTTACTGCTATGTTATGGTTGTTTAGTTGTCAGTTGTTTGCAGCAACTATTACAGCAGAGGATTTAAGAGGTGATGATAATTTTATAAATAAAATATTGTCACTTCAAAAAGAAGATAATACAGTAGTAGACAATGCTATTTATGTTGCAACAGACGGAAGTAATAGTAATAAAGGTACTATTGATAGTCCATATGAAACAGTTTATTATGCTATTTCAAAGGCGAAAGCTGGACAAACTATATATGTTAGAGGTGGTACATACAACCAAAATATTGTTATTACAAAATCCGGTACAGAGGGTAACTATATTACAATAAGAAACTATCCAAATGAAAAGCCAGTATTTGACCACACAAACTATGCAACAGACGGTGGTGCAATAATAGAACTTTCAAAAGTAAACTATATACATATACAGGGACTTAAACTCTGTAACAAGGATTTAAAATCCAATAGTGGATATGGTATTCTTATGCGTCAGGGTAACCACATTATTATTAAAGATGTAGAAATCAGTAACATTAATGTGCCAGACCCTACATCATCAAAGGTTGGTGCTAATGCAATAATACTTTATGGAAATAATGCCTCTGTACCTATAAGTAATGTTCTTATAGATAATTGTTATGTTCACGATTGTCAGACAGGTTGGAATGAGGCCGTAACAGTTAATGGTAATAGTGAATATGTAAATGTTATAAACAGCAGAATTGAAAATATAGGGAATATTGGTCTTGATTTTGCCGGTCATTTTAATGCTTGTAAAGATAGTTCTCTTGACCAAGCTAGATACTGTGTGGCTGTAGGGAATGTAGTCAGCAAATGTGTAAGTCCTAATGCTACAAGTTATGGTCTTTATAATGACGGTGGCAGAGATAATACTTTTGATAGAAATGTTGTTTACGAATGTTCTGGTGGTATTGAAATTGGTTCAGAAGAGGGTGCTAAATATTCAAACTATCCAGTAAAAAATGTAGTTGTTAAAAATAACTTAATATACAATAATACACAGGCTGGACTTTCTGTAGGTGGTTATGATAACGATGCTACAGGTATTGTTTATAATACCAAAATCTATAACAATACACTTGTTAATAATGGAAACTCTGATGGTGGTAAGGAATTGGGTATAAATAAAACAAGTGGAACAGACATTAGAAACAACATTTTCTACAAGGATAATGATTTAGAACTTGTCAGAGTAAGATTTACAGAAGATTTAGCTAGAGATTTAACATTTAAAAATAACTGTTATTACTCAACTCGTACAGCAGGTAATTTCAAGGTTATAAGATATGGAGAAACATTTAGAGGTTTTGATAATTGGAAAACAGCATCAGGAGAAACTGGTATATATGAAAATCCAAACTTTGGAGAAGAATATAGCCTTTTGAAAAATTCTCCTTGTATAGATGCTGGCGATTCAACTGCTGATAGTGGCAAATACGATATTTTAAGTAATGAAAGAAATATTAACAATATTGATATAGGCTGTTATGAATATAATGGTTCAGAAGTTACTACAACGACAACTGTTGAAACATCAAGTGAAACAACAACAACCACTACTACAAAAGTAACAGAAACATCAAGTGAAAGCACTACTTCAACTACAACAGTAAGTGAAAGTTCAAGTGAAACTACAACAGAGAATACTGGTGGAAGTGTTTTAGAGTGGGATTTTACAGATAGTAACTGGACTGATAAAACAGCCACAAAAACAGTATATACAGTAAATGGCCTTACAGTACGACATAATGGTACAGCAAGTGGTATAAATGGTTTTAAGTTTGATAAAAATACGAAGTCAAATAAATTAGATTATTTCTATATTCGCTTAGATGCAAAGGCAAAGGATAAGTTGACAGTATATGTAAACTATAATAGTTCTAAAGCTGGAAATACTGTAGCATTGACTCTTGCAAAGGTTAATGATGATAATACATTTACAACAATAGATACCAAATCAGTAGAGGCATTAAAAACAGGAGATTATAAAATAACATTTAATGTTGCTGATGACGGAAATTATATTATATATACAGATAGTACAAGCTCAGGAACAGCATTTTATAACAAAGTAGTCATTAATAGAGCATCTGTTATTGGAGATATAAATGGCGATGGGGTTCTGAATGAAGATGTAGCTATAATATTAAAACATTGTTCAGGAGTTCAACCTATTACTGACAGTACAATTTTAACTAAAGCTGATGTAAACAATGATAGTAAAGTGGATTTGATTGATGCTATTACATTGTTAAATAGTATTAAGTAAAAAATTTTAAAAGGGAAAGTTAAAGATTAAAATTTGACTTTCTCTTTTTTTACGGTA
>OLNN01001481.1_pt1 | contig 19274 bp, 11 predicted proteins | sample 1672141 | NCBI WGS metagenome assembly OLNN01 (sample SAMEA3136652, study PRJEB25190) | human gut metagenome | biome: human gut; feature: human-associated habitat; material: faeces | place: Austria | collected 2013 | reverse complement strand
CGCCGGCGCTCGCGCCGGGCCGCGCAGCCGACGCGCCGCCAGCGCACCAGATCGGCCGTATCGGGGTCGGCGGCCAGCTCCTTTCGCAGGCGGTGCTCGAAGACGGCATTGCGCAGCGTCGAAGTCGGCTCGACGACGATCGTTGAGCGCTTGCCGTCTATCACGCGATGCAGAAGCGTCGCGTCCCCCAGCACAAGATAGCTGTTGCGCGCCGCCTCGTTCAGTCCCGCGTAGGGCTTGAACGTGAAGGCTCCCTCGCGCGCAACACCGCACACCTCTACCGAAACGGTCAGGCGCAGCGTGTCGCGCCCGTTCCAGGGCACCCGAGCCTCAAAGCCGCGCTGCGGGAGCACCCGCCCGTCGAACGCCGTGGAAAACGCGCTTGAGGCCACAACGCTGTAAGACACCTCAACGGGCACATCCCCCGTGCCCGCGCCCGAGGCGCCGGCCACCGAGAAGCGCACCTGCACCGCATCGGTCGCGTCGGCCGTCATCGCGGCGATGAGGCCCTCGAGGAAAAGCCCGCCTTCCACCCGCCGGATCTTCGAAATCGTCACATTGCGGCTGAGCGCCGACAGCTTGCGCACGCGCACAAGCCCGCTTTCCCCCGCGCCGCCCGCGGCAGTGCGCGCACCGTCTGCGCCCGCCCGCGCGGCCGCCGCCCCCATATCCGCGCACAGCCACCCGTCGCGCACGGTCAGCGTCCGCGCCGCGTCCCGCGCCTCCACGCCGTACTTGAACGCCAGCGCGTACAGCGACTTGCGCATGTCGAAGCGCTTCTGCGACACTACGATGCCATCGTCCACGTTCGCGATCAGCCCGCGCACCACACCGCGGTAGCGCGCGGCCCTCTGCTCGGTCAGGGGCGGCCGGCACGGCTCGATGAGCCGCCATTGCAGGTTGTACATGATGCACTGCTGCACATAGGGAATCACCGCGCCGAACCGTTCCCGCGAAAGCTCCATCAGCCGTCCGTACAAAAGCTCCGGCGTGCGGAAGTAATACTCGTCGCTGCCTGCCGCGCCGTCCATGGCCGAAGCGCCCTGCTCGCGCTTGCGGTAGCCGTAGCACCCCTCGGCAAGCACCCCGTAGCGCTCCGCGCCCAGTAAAATCTCGTTGACGAACAGCGCGTCCTCGCCGATCGTCATAGCGGTGTCGAACGAGAGGCCGTCCAAAAGCCCTCGCGCCACGAAGGTGTTGTTCACCGAAAGGTGGATGAACGCAGGGTCGTCCAGCACCGAGACCACCCGCGTCTTGGCGTACTTCCAACCGAGGTAGTGGTCCCCTTCCTTGGCACCGAAGAACTCCTGGCGACAAGCCGCCACCCCCACATCGGGATGCTCGTCGAAAAAGGCCAGCGCGGCCGCGAAGGCATCGGCGCTCCAGCGGTCATCGGCATCCATGAAGTTCACGTAGGCGCCCCGGGCGCAGGCCATGCCGGCGTTGCGGGCCGCCGACACCCCGGCGTTGGCCTGGTGCACGCACACGATGTTGTCGGGATACTGCCGCGCGTACGCCTCGCACAAATCCCCCGTGCCGTCGGTGCTGCCATCGTCCACGAGCACCACCTGAACGCGCTCAAAGCTCGCGCTCTGATCGATGACGCTCTGAACCGCCTCGGCGAGGTACGCCTCGACGTTGTAGGCCGCCATCACCACCGAGATGTCGAACGGGCCGCTTCCAATGAGGCGCCCTTCGCCCGCAGCGCCCGCGAGAATTCTCTCGCTGCCCGTCACGCGATCGCCCCCCATACCTAGATGACCCCCAGGTTGATGGCGTTCATCATAAGCGCCGCCACCTCGGCGCGCGATGCGGCCTGACCCGGGCGCAAGCTGCGCGAGCCGTCGGCGTTCTCGAATCCGCCCAGCACGCCCGCATCCACGGCCCATATGACCGACTGCCGCGCCCATGCGCTCGTCTCGTCGTGGTCGGCCAAGGCGTCGAACTTCGCCGGATCGGCGGCGGCCACATCGGCTCCGGCGATGTTGGCGATGATCGTCGCCACCTGCTCGCGCGTCACCGTGCCGTACAAATTGAACGTCTTCCCGTTGCCGCTCATGTAGGCGTGCTCCACCGCCCAGTTCACGCTCGTGGAATACCATTTATCCTGGCGAACGTCGCTCAAGGGGGCCGCAGGGGCCACCGCGCCCTCCCCCATGAACTTGTACAGCATTGCGGCCATCTGGGAACGCGGCATCGGGTCGTTGGGGCCGAACTGCCCCTTGCCCGTCGGGTAGCCCGTCATGATGCCCCGCTCGGCCGCAAGGCCCACCGAGCGGTAGTACCACGATGTGGAGGCCACGTCGGTGAAATGCCAGGGGAAGTACGCCTTCAGGTACGCGACGGCCGCCTCGGTGTCCAGCGCCCCATGGCTGCCGCTCGCCTCGCTGCGGTCGTTCTCGCTATCGACAACGGGAGTGGCCGTGGCGTACAGCGCCGTGCAGGCGTCGTCCACCGTGGCGCTTCCCACCTCGGAGAACATGAGCGCGAAGGCGCCCGCCACCATAGGCGAGGCCGACGAGGTGCCCGAGGCCGACGCATAGGCCGCGTCGCCGCTCGCGAAGGTGGACCAAATTCCCACGCCGGGCGCGCTGATGTCCTTCGACTGGTTGTAATCGGACCAGGCGGCGTTCGTCCCCTGCGGCGTCAGGGCCGTCACCGCGACGCAATCCTCGAAATCGGCCGGGTACAAAGGATCGGTATGGGGGTTTCCCGCCTTGTCGCCATTGCCCCCCGCGCACACGGTCACGATGCCGTACTCATCGCGCGCCAGGGAGATGGCCTCCCGCAGAAGGAGATCGTTGACGCTTTCCTTATACGACCCCAGGCTCATGTTCGCCACGCGCAGGTTCGGCAGAACGCCCCGCGATTTCAAATCTATCAGATGGCTGAAGGCGCGCACGAGAACCTGCGTCGAGCTCTGCGTCTTCTTATTGCCCGCGCTATCGGTGACCTCCCGCATAACCTGCACGGGAAGGATGGAGGCGTTGTACGAGGCGCCGGCGATTCCCAGGCCGTTGTCGGCAACGCCCGCCGCCACGCCGGCCACGTGCGTGCCATGGGCGTTCTCGCCGGAATAGTCCGCCTTGCCGAAATCGATCGTCGTCTCGTTGAAGGCGTCCCACGCGTACCGCGTCAGCACGTTGGCCGCCAGATCCTCGTGGCCCGCCCTCACGACCGTGTCCAGAACGGCGATGGTGACCGCGTGATCGCTGGTCGCCTCGTTCCAGGCGTCGGTCAGCTTGGCGTTGTACAGCCAGTACTGGTTGGGGCTCCGATACGGGCTGGAAATCTGTGCGTAGGGGTCGTCGGCCTTGAGCGCCGCGTACAGCGCAAGCCCGCTGTCGGCCTTCGCGCTCAGCAGAGTCCACTCCCCCGCGTCCGAGGCGACATCGCCGACCATCTCGTACACGTAGTTCGGCTGGGCATAAGCCACGCCGGGCAGCTCCGATGCAGCGACGGCCGCCTCCTCGTCGCTTGCGCCGCTCGGCGCGGCCGCAACATAGGCCACCTGCCCGTCTGGAAGATCCACGCAATCCGCCACATCGAAGCCCGCATCGCGAAGGTGCTCATCCACGTCGCCCTCTCCCCGCGCCATGGCCCGAATCGACGAGTCCTCCGCGACAACGATCACGCCATCGGTGGCCGCCTCGTCCGAACCTGCCGATCCATCGTCGGCAATCGCGACACTGGGCATCGCGGCAAAAAGAGCGGCCGAGAGGAGCACTCCGGCGCACATCAATCTATTTCGCATCATTCACTCCGCAGCTCGGATACGTACAGCTATCCGTGACATTTTACCAGCTACGGCAGCTACCAAGGCTCCACATGGCCTTCTTGAACAAAATAGGCTCGATTCGCCAGGGCCGCCAGGGGCGCATCGGTGCGCGAATCGGAATAGAAGCAGTCGATAACCGCATCCGGGTAGGCCTCCCTCAAACGGCGCACCTTCTCCTCGCCGCGGCAGTTGGCGCCCAGGCAGGCGCCCGTGCGAGGGTCCACCTCGGATGCCAAAAGGGCCACGCCCAGCTGCTCGCACACGGGCGCCAGCAAAAACGCGGGCGACGCCGATATCACCAGGTCGCCCTCCCGCAGGCCCTCAACGAGGCTCTGGTTCATTCCCGACGCCGCCTGCTCCCAAAACGCGCTCAAAGCACCGTCCAACTCCCGCACGGCGGGCAGAAACGAATAGAACCCCTGCTTGAGCGCCGTCCTTCCCGCACGGCCGACAACGGCGCCAAACATGCGAAGGCACTGCCCGGGCACCCGCCGCACAAGCCCCGGCTGGCGCGTAAGGCAGAAGCGGTAGAAATCAAGCGTGCTGTCCCCCCGATAGAGCGTCTTGTCGAAATCGTACACGTTCACGAGACGACGAAACCGCCCGCGTACAAGGGGACGATCACCACGACCATCCACAGCACCATAAGGCCCAGCAGCAGCTTGTCGGAAAGCACCACGCCCACCGGGTCGCCATCGGAAACATCGCCCTCCACGATAAGGCTGTAGCGCATGCAGGCGATCATGGCCACGGGCACGCCCAGAAGCAGCAGGATAGACGAGGAATCGCCCGTCCGGTTAATGGTCCACAGCGAGTAGTACACCAGCCCGCACGCCAGAAACACGTACATCATCTTGTCCAAGAAAGACTGGTTGTACCCCGCCAGAGCGGCGCGCGAAGAGGTGCCCACCCGCTGCAGCTCGCCTCGGCGCTTGCCCAAAGCGAAGTACAGCGCGAAGGAGAGCACGGTCAAGAACAGCCACGGCGATATCCAGATATCCCCGAAGGCGCCGCCGTACAGCACCCGCAAAAGAAAGCCCGCCGCCACGATGGCCACGTCCACAATGGGCACCTGCTTCAGGCGCAAACTGTAGGCGACGTTCAGCAGCACGTACAGCGCCAAATAGAAGAGCGCCTCGGCCACCTGCGCGGCGAAGAGCACAGCGCAGGTGAACCCCAAGGCGAAAAGCACAACCGCAACAGCCACCGCTATCCGCTTCGGCACCGCGCCCGATGCAATGGGGCGTGCGCACTTCGTCGGATGCGCCCGATCGGCCTCTACATCGCACAAGTCGTTCACCACGTACACCGCCGAGGCGGCGAAGCAAAACGAGAGAAACGCCGGCACGGCATCGTACCAAGCAGCCAGCTCCCCCGCGAAGATGAACGGGAAGAGCACCAGCAGATTCTTGATCCAGTGCTTGACGCGAATGAGTTTCACGAGCTGTGTGAGCACAACGCCTCTTCCATTGTCATCGATCGTACGGACGTCCCGAAAGCGCCTACCCCAGCGGGTTGCCCTGGTCGGGCAAGGGGGACGCCTGCAGGTTCTCCTCGGCGTTCGAGTAGATCATGTCCTCGGGACGGAACACGTCCTCCATATCGGGCAGGGGCCGCTCCTCCGCCGTCTCGGTAAGGTGCATGATGCCCCGCAGGAAGTCCTCGTAGATCGACGACACCAAGTACCCGAAGGAGTTGTAGGCCTCCTCCTTGTACTCGACCAGAGGATCGCGGTGCCCGAAGGCGCGCAGCCCGATGCCCTCCTTCACCGCCTCCATGTCCGTCAGGTGCGCCACCCAGTGCGAGTCCATCATGTGCAGCATCACGCTCGTGCACAGCTCGTCGAACTCGTCGTCCACGAACGCGCGCTTGCTGTCGAACACCTCCTGCATGAACGCGCAGATGGCGTCGGCAAGCACCTCTACATCGTCATCGTGATCGACCTTACGGGCATCAAACGTCGTCTCCCCGGTCATGTCCACGATCCAGGCGTTCAGAACCGCGAAATCCCAGTCGTCGGACGCAAGGGCGGAGGGGCAGGTCAGCACCAGCTCTTCCTCCACCAGATCGCGAATGTAGTCCGGCACGTGTGCAACGACGCTCTTGCCGTCCAGAATGGCGTCGCGCTCGGCATAGACGGCCTTGCGCTGGCGATCCATGACGTCATCGTACTCCAGCACGTTTTTGCGCGCCGAGAAGTGCATCGACTCCACCTGCTTCTGGGCCGTGGTGATCACCTTGGACACCAGCTCGTCCTCCAAAGGCGAGTCGTCCGGAATACCGCGGGCCTTCATCATCTCGGAAACCTTATCGATGCGGTCCTGGCCGAACAGGCGCAACAGGTCGTCCTCCAAGGAGAGGTAGAACCGCGACTCACCTGGGTCGCCCTGGCGCCCCGAACGGCCCCGCAGCTGGTTGTCGATGCGGCGCGACTCGTGGCGCTCGGTGCCGATCACGCACAACCCGCCGAACAGGCGCACATCGTAGCCCTCGCGATCGATGATGTAGTCCGCCTCGCTGTCGGCGAAGCGCTTCTGCCAGTCCTCGGCCCGTTCCTCATCGGTGCAGCCCACGCTTGCGAGCGCCTGGGCGCGCAGCACGTCGCGGTTGCCGCCCAAAAGGATATCGGTGCCGCGCCCGGCCATGTTCGTGGCCACCGTCACCGCGCCCCGACGCCCCGCCATTGCCACAATCTCGGCCTCGCGCGCATGCTCCTTGGCGTTCAGCACCTCGTGCGGAATACCGCGCTCCTCCAGCATGCCCGAGAGCATCTCGGAGGCCTGCACCGAGGCCGTGCCCACGAGCACCGGCTGGCCCTCGGCATGGCGCCGCTCGACCTCGTCGGCCACCGCCTTGAACTTGGCCTCCTTGGTGCGGAAGATGTAGTCCGGCTCGTCCTTGCGGATGACCGGGCGGTTGGTGGGAATGGGAACCACGGAAAGGTGGTAGATCTTATTGAACTCGGTGTCCTCGGTGAGGGCGGTGCCCGTCATGCCCGACAGCTTGTCGTACAGGCGGAAGTAGTTCTGCAGCGTCACCGTGGCCATGGTGCGGGTCTCGGGCTTGACCTGCACGTGCTCCTTGGCCTCAAGCGCCTGGTGCAGCCCCTCGGAATAGCGCCTCCCCTCCATGATGCGCCCGGTGAAGCCATCGACGATCTTCACCTCGCCGTCGGAGACGACGTAGTCCTTGTCGCGCTTGAACAGAAACTCGGCGCGCAGCGCCTGCTTCAGGTGGTTGGCCAGCCCCCCGGTCAAGTCGGCGTACACCTCCTCGCCCAGAAGCGCCTCAACCTTGTCGAGCCCCTCCTCGGTGGCGTACACCGTGCGCTTTGCCTCGTCGAGCACGATGTCGTCCTCAGCGTCGAGCCGGGCGGCAATCTCGGCGAAGCGGCCGTACACCCCCGCCGGCGCCCCGGAAAGGCCGGAGATGATGAGCGGCGTGCGCGCCTCGTCGATGAGGATGGAGTCCACCTCGTCCACGATAGCGTAGCGATGCCCGCGCTGCACGCGGTCCGCCGCCGAGCCCACCATGTTGTCGCGCAGGTAATCGAACCCGAACTCCGAATTGGTGCCATAGGTCACCGACGCCCTGTAGGCCACCTGGCGCTGCGCGGGGGGCATCTCGTTCTGGATGAGGCCCACCTCCATGCCCAAAAGGCCGTACACCCGGCTCATCCACTCGGCATCGCGCTTGGCAAGGTAGTCGTTCACCGTGACCACGTGCACGTTGCTGCCGTCAAGCGCGTTCAGAAAGCCCGCGGCCGTGGAAACGAGCGTCTTGCCCTCGCCCGTCTTCATCTCGGCGATGCAGCCGTCGTGCAGAGCCATGGCGCCTATCAGCTGCACATCGTAGTGCCGAAGCCCGATGGAGCGGGCGGACGCCTCGCGCACCAGGGCGAAGGCCTCGGGCAGAAGCTTGTCGAGCGACTCGCCGTTCGCGGCGCGCTCGCGCAGGCCGTCGGCCGCCGACCTAAGCTCGGCATTCGATTTCATGGAAAGGGAAGCGCCCAGCTCGCCGATGGCATCGGCGCACTCCCGATAGCGCTTGAGCCGTTTGTCGCCGCCGATAGATAGCAGTTTGGAAAAATAGTTGGACATGCACTCAATCCGTTCGTGAACGTTACGTTAAAGCTTTAGCAGCATAGCACAAAGAATCCCCCATCCAAGTGGAATGGGGGATTCTTTGCTCGCCGGGGCCTTAAGACAGCTTGCAATAGCCTAAGGCTACCTGAAGAGGAAACCGCATGAGTTTCTCCTTCAGGTAGCCTGGTGGAAGGCTTTGCCTTCCACCAGGTCTAGCATCAACTCTTCAAGAGCAGCTCAAAGAACTTGTGCCTAAATTTACTACTTCGTCGGAGTATCGATCTGCTCAGGCTGGAAGTTCACGGCCATAGCGGCAACCTCGGCACGAGTGATGTCGCTCTTCGGGTTGATGGAACCGCCGTTGCCCATGATCTGCTTGGACACAGCCCAGGCAACGCTGTCCTTGGCCCAACTGGCAACCTGGCCGCCATCCTTCTTGGTGGCGAGTACGGCATCGACATCCTCGACCGTGGTGCTCTGGCCCATGGCGCGAGCGTAGTTGGCCAACATGGCAGCAAACTGCTGACGGGTGATCATATCATTCGGACCGAAAGTGCCGTCACCGTAGCCGCTGATGACCTTGGCGTTCTTGGCCCAAGCAATGGCTTTCGCATACCACATATGACCATCAACGTCAGAGAAGCCGGTGACGTAGCCCTGCTGCGAATTGAAAGAGTCCTCAGTGCGGTCATCAGTAGGAGCACCAGCCATCTTGTACAAGACGCAAGCAACTTGAGCACGCGTAATGTCGTCGTTCGGGCCGAACAGAGCGGAGCCATTGTAGCCGGTCATGTAGCCATTATCGAACGCCTTGTTGACGGACTCATAGTACCAAGCAGTAGAAGGCACGTCCTTGAACACAAGCTCACCATCGCGGACATCCACAGCGCCAAGCGTGGCAGTTCCCAAAGTATAGTTTACACCAACACCCTTCGTTGTGGACGCAATGGAAGGAGCATAGGCGCCCTTTGCCTTGAATTCAGCAACGGTACCAGCCTTTGCATCGGAATCCGCGGCAGGCGTGAATGTAAAGGACAGCGTATAAGCATCAGCCGGCAAGGTAGCCCACGTAGCATCATCGTCTGTCGCACTAGTAGCATCAGCGGAATACTCAACGACAGGAGTAGTAGCTTTGCCAGTGTAAGGAATAAAGGAACCAGTCTTATCCTTGCTTAAGCCAGCAAAACGCAGTGCCTTAACTTCGATGGCATTGACTGTTACGTCAAAATCAGCGTCGTTAGTGATAGTGTAGTTAGGTGCCACAACTTCAACGGTATACACGCCAGCATTGACAGCCTCAGTAACAACTTCACCGTCGTCCTTATTGGTGATCTTCAGCGTGTAGTCCGACCCCTCGGTCAGAACCTTCTTGCCCGCCTTAACCTCAACGGAAAGCTTAGGCAGAACATTGGATCCATCATAAACAAATTTCGGAGCACCTGTTACAACACCATTTTGCTTAACGATAATATCAGTATCGCCGTCGATAGCACCAGCTTTGACGGTCACGGTGCCAGAGAATGTCCCACCGTACTGATAGTCGTTCTCGGCATTAGCAACATCGATCTTAGCCGTCACATTCCAAGTACCAGGAGTGCTCAAAGAAGAGTTCGGAACGACATTGCCCTTGGCATCAGTAACGGTAAGGGTATAGGCGAGCTTTTCGTCAGTATTTGCAGTAGGCGAAACCGTAAGCTTAGTCGGATCAAACGTGGGATTATCCGCCGCGAGATTGATCGGCTCATTCTCTGAAGTAAGAGTGCCCACGCCAGCCGCATTGCTAACATCAAAGCCGCTGCCCGAATAGGCCCAAGTAACAGCATTGCTAGCTACAACATTGGCAACAACGCTCTTCGTGCCAACAACATTGGTGTTAGCCTTATCGCCAGCAGGACCTGCCTCAACAATGAGGTTGTAAGGACCAGCGACAGCAGTACCCGGAAGATTCTGGCCAGGGCCCTTGTCGATTTTGACGGTAATATTTCCTGCGCTAGCACCAGTCAGCGTCGTCAAATCTGCGCCAGTAACGTTATTGATGCTCGAAATGGCAAAAGTACCATTAGGCTGGATGTCATTGATGACGATATTCGCAGTGCTCAAGTCAAGCTTATCGATCGTCACAACCACGGCTACCTTTTGCCCGTCGTACTGACCGTCATCAAGGCCTTCAAGAACAGCAGTGTAAGTGCCGGCATTGGTCGGAGCATCGGTGATGGGATCGCCAGCGTCATCAACCATCGGAGTTGCGCCAGAACCCATGCCTTCATACCATACAACTTCTACAAGTCCGTCCAGCGATTTTGTACCAAGTGCAAATTTCACATCGGCATTCGTTCCGGTATACACGAACGTCTTGTCAGAGAAATCGTCGCTGGTTTTGCCCGGCTCGTAAGCAAAGGCGCCCTCGAGAGATGCAGGCTCTACAACAACCTTAACCACAATCACTGCGTCGCTATAAGCGTAATTGGGGTTTGTATCCCCGAGTTTGTTAACAGTCGCCTGAATCCAGTACGTACCAGGCTTAGTAGGATCGATAATCGTGCTCGTCCAGTCTGCACTGGGGGCAAAACCAGCTGCAGAAGGATCCTTGACGGAGTACTTCAGCTCAACATCTCCACTCGCAAGATTAACAACATTTCCCTGGCTGGTGGTGACCTGGGTCACGGCAAATCCAGTAGTCGCATCCTTCTCCAGAACGTCCATAGTTGCGACGCCCTTCTCGAAGGTCAATGCCTTTCCATTGTAGGTAACACCGGTAACTTTGCCAGCTTCGAAATCATCTTTAGCAGACAGAGCCAACGTCTCGATACCGTCATCAGCAGCGGCATCATCGGCCGGTGCAGCCAGCGCAACCGCCGGCACCATGCCAACCGCGAGCGTACCAGCCAGGGCAGCGCTCACAGCTTTCTTTCCAAGATTCACATCCTGGACATCTTTGCAAGCTGTCATACTTACTTTCCTCCTAACGAGAACTGTACTTTTACGGTTTGAACGCCTTTAGCCGCCGGCAATTCTGTTTGAAATGAACAGCCAAAAGCGCACTGAGCCGTATAACTCTTACGCATTACACACAGACTTCGAATAAGGTCACGTACTTTTTCGGATTTCGGCGAAACTTGCAGATATTGACCCTTTTTGTGACCATTCCGCCGCCAAACGGCCCCGAACCGTGACCCGCGCGTTACTTGGCGTCTATTTGCGCATGCATCAAGAGGGTTCGCGCAAATCAGGCGTGCCATCGCGCAAGACAGCTCCTTGTGCTCGTCGCCAACACACCCGCGCTCAACGAGCCTTGCAAACGACTCGGCGTAAACAATCTCCGCCGCATACGACAGCTCTTGGAACCGCAACATCGTTCCCAAACGCGACATGACACCCTGGATTGTCATTCGTCCTTACTTGGTTCCGAAGAGTTTTTAGGTAGGTTTGGCAAGCGTCCCATCGTCCATTTCCTTTTTCGCTACCTGATATTCGACCGCTTCGATACTCCCCGCTTCTATGCTTGCCCGAAGAAGCTCCCCATCAAGCACCGCCACGCCAAAGGTCTCCTCGACCACCCCAAGCGCCACCAAGGGCATGCCCTCCTGCAGCAAATTGGATTGATAGTCTCTAAGAGCATCGATGAAGGGTGTTGCCTCTTCGAAAGCAACGGAAGTTAAGTCGGAATCAAGAATGATGCGCCCCAGTGAATGCGCGCTCAAATACATGCCACCGGCAATGGCTTCGGCCATGGCCGGGAACAACTTCGCAGGCGCAATTCTGAGCTTTATCGCATCCAGCGCCTTCCACCATCGTTCCCGGCATTTCCCAAAACGCCCGATATCCGCGGTAAGAAAACCGACAACCTCGTCGAACGCCTCGTCCGATAAATATCCGGCGCACTCTTCAGCAAAGACGCACATTACCCGCGATCTGGCCTTTTCCGGGCACTTCTTCGCAGCATCCCACATCTCGTCGGCCTTCGAAGCCATCTCGTTGTACACAGTGTCGGACAAAGCCCAATGCTGTCCCGAAGTCACCTCGAATAACCGCAGACAACGCACGATGCCGGTGCCGGAGCACTTCGTCTGAGCAGCCAGAGTCCTCCATGGCCAATCCGATCGTCGGATCAAACGTGCCCAAATCGAACGGGCGCCCATCCACCAGCCAAGATATTATCGCGTCTCCCAAAGGGTTGAGATAAGGATTAGGCACCTCAGATCTCAATGAGGAAAAATCCACCTCTCCCGATTCGCAACCATAGCGTGCAGAGAGCCGCAGTCGATTCCCCGAACGCTTCCAGCACCTGCGTTGGCAAGGCTGCAGCTCCACCATCGTGCACGCCAATGCCGCTGACATTTCCCGTTTGCACCTCGCGAACTTTTCCTCGAAATACGGTGATTAGATCATTCTCCAACCAGCGAACTATGAGCTCGGGCAAACCGTCGAAACAGGCTTTCTCGTGCGTTGTGCAGTAATCATAACTGTGGAGATAGGACCTGATTTTGCCAATGCCGTCGTCGCCGCACTCGCCCACTTGAACAAAAAGCAGCGGCTTCTTTAGCTTCACGGCGTACCTGATCTCGTTTTCCGTACCTGGTCGCAGTGTGCTGTAGACGACCGAGACAACGATATCCGCTTCTTCGATCTTCGTTAAATAGTATGACTTCGAGCGCAGCACGCTTCCGTGCTCCTCAATGGCAAACGGCTCGAACACAGATGAGCTCCGCAGGGATTCCGCCAGCTCCGCGCGAAATTTAAGCCAGGCATGGCTCTCCTCGTCGCCCATCGCAGAGCTGACAAAGATCTTGAGGAGATCTTTCCTGCAGCTTCTCGCAGAGTGCTGCACGGCTCCACCATCGCCACCCCCTTATTCTGGCTGCAAAATTGCGGTTGTGTGACGCTGCGCTTCCCCGCTCTTTTTGAAGCGCGCGGCTCACCAGGCAAAACGCCGGAAAGGCGGCACTCGGCGGGGTGCCCGCGCCCCTTTTCGGGCCCTTTTTGTCGCGCAACCGCATTTTTGCAGCCACTTCGGGCGCGTGGGCGACGCGGTCGAGGGCGCTGTTTGCGAAGAGGCACAGCGCGACCACGAAAGGAAGGGCGAAGGCCACGGGGAGTATGTATCTCGTGTACGAGCCGTTGCACGGGCCTATGAGGCACGTCAGAAAAACCAGGACCAGCGGGCAGACGAGAACGAGGCCGCGCCATCTTCGCGCATGAAGGCAGTAGGCGACAAAAAGCAGCAGAATCCAGACGTAGAAGCACGAGGACATGGCAAGCGACAAGAACGGCGTCTGCGCAAAAACCAGCTGGTAGATCGTCACCGCCTCCCCTAGCGCGGTCGAAAGCGGATTGCCCAAATGATGCACCGAGAGACCGCCTCCCAGCTCCTTCATGCACTTCGCGCTCCACGCTTTGCCGTAAAGCGACGGAGTGTCCGCGGGATAGAAGTACTCGTAATAGTTGTTCGCGGTGGCTTCCAGATAGCAGAGCGGGTCACTCGCGCCCTGCTGAGCCCATGTTCTCCAATAGGAGCGCATCTGCTCGTCAGTGGCATCCTTGTTGAACCCGTCCTTCACGCGGTCGGATTTGTCCGGGTCGTAGCGCTGGGGCAAATCGTCGTACCCGAGAACGACGTCTATCGACTCGCGCTGCTCCGGCGTCACATCGGTGGGGTGCTCCGTCACGTAGCGGGCCGTTTGCTGGAAGGGCACGGACAAAACTTCCCGCTGGCTGCCCGGGGTGATGCCCAGGAAGGGCATGACGATGCTGCTTGCCGACACGCAGATAACGGCGACGGCGAGCGCGCTTGCGGCAATCGCCGCCCGTCCCCGCCTGGCGACCGGGAGGCAGGCGACGATTCCCGCTACCGAGTACAGAACGCCTCCGTTGCGCATGAGACCCACCAAAACGCCCAGCACGATAAGAGCCGCCCAGCCCGCTCTGCCGTTCTCGCAATTGATGGTTTTCGCTATCTGCACGACGAAGACAAGCAGGGCGACCGCGAACAGCATGTCCTTCGTCGCGAGGACCGCATAGCCGGAAAAAAGCGGCACGAATGCCATGAAGGCCAGGATGAACACCCTCACACCACGTATGACGCCCCGCTTCCTCAAATACGCGAGCGCATAGGAGATGGCCAAGATGCTTAACACGTACTGGATGGACGCATACAGGGCCATGCCGAGCGTTGCGCTCCCCGCGAGCAGGCCGGCTTGAACGCAGAGCCCCAGAAGGGCCGTGTGCAAAACCGGGTGGTGCTGGCAAAGCTGAATATCCGGGTCGATGAGGTTCAGTAGGCTGGAGGGATAGTTGGGCAGGTTGAACCACATGTTGATTTGCTCGAAGGTATCGCCCATGAACAAGGCCGGAGCGAAACCTATGAACGTGGGCGCCCAGGCGACGGCGAGGACGATGGCCGGCCCCATGAACGGGTGCGTATCCATGAGCCATGCTATAGGGGTTGGCTGTTTGTGGGTTTTGCGCTCGCGGTTGTTGCGCTCGCGGTTTTCAGAGGATACGGTCGCGCGGTGCGCGCCGGCCGGGGCTACGTGGCTGCGGCCAGCCGGGACCTCGCGGCGGCGGGCGGCCGGAGCCCCATCACGCTCGTTGGTGTCTCTCTCGTCGAGTTCCGCGGAATCCCTCTCGTCAAGCTTGTCGGCATCCCTCTCGTCGAGCTTCGCAAAAAGCAGTGACACCGCCACATACGCGACTACTCCCCACGCAATAAAGGACGCGGTCGTTTTGACAATTTGCGTCCCGCCATCAAAGAGAAAGGCCGCCGTATTCGCCTCCGAGTAAGCCGACCCGAAGACCATCGCGAAGGCGAAAAACACTGCCTGAGCAATCGCCGAAGCAAAGATGCTATTTTCCCCACGCATGCTCCTCCGACGAACCGCTAGAACGAAGCAATAGAGGAGCAGCCCAATCCCGCACGCAAGAAGAACCAGCGTAATCTCCCCTCCGCTCGATGGCAACGCGTCGAGGAGCTGCATGCATGTTTTGGTGGCACCGACGAGGTTTTCCCGTGGTTCGACATAGGTCAAATCGAGAGAGAGCGCCATCGCCAAAAAACATGCGACCACGCCAATCCCCGCCTTTTGAGATGCACCCAATTTCTCAAGCTTCATATCTAGACTTTCTCAAGCTTCATTCCCAGGTTTCTTAAGCTTCATTCACAGGTTTCATTCCCAAACTTCGTTCCTAGGTTTCGCTCCTAGACTTCGCTCCTAAACTTCGTTCCCATGCGTCGGCGCTCGGAGGGACATCCGCGTCCCTTTCCGCGCCCTTTCGGTTACGCAACCGCAATTTTGCAGCCAATCCACGGCATGTGGGGCCTGCCGTCACGCACGCTGGCGCCACCGCGGCCACCGCGGCCGCGCATCCCGCAGCCATTTCGCGCCGCAGCACCAGCCGCGACTCAAAGAGACAAGTACACTCCCATGAGCAATGCCCTGTCCCTTGGATCCTCGTGCTCGAGAACCAGATTCAACACCGCTGCGCCCTGCTCCGTCTTCTGGGCGAACGGACGCTGCGACAAACGGCGCAGCTTCCCTATCGCATCCTCTAGTCCCATCGCCCTCTCGCGAAACTCATCCCCTTCCATGCGGACTGTGTCAACCTGGAAATAAGGAAGGCGCTCGTCGAACAAAACGAACAGAAAAGCACTCTCGCGTTCCAGCGAATCGGCGAACAGCGTCTCGTCGGACAGCGCCCTCCAAAGAGCGCCGTAAAACTCGGACGCACCGCCATTGCGAACCATAAGCTTCGCCACCAAACCCGAAGCGAGAAGATTAACGCCGGAAGCTATTGAGTCCGGATAGAGATCCTGAACGACGGCGCCCAGATCGTCAGCGCCAAGCCAATCGCCCTTGGTTTCGATCGCATTAGCCAGGGCCTGCGCATGATCTTCCGCCAGCTTGATCTCCTGCAGTTTTTCGCCAATTGCAGCTCTGCTCAATTCGGTACCGGGCATTGCATCTCCTATCCAAAAAGCCAAACGACTATGCCACGGAAGTCAAGGGGTGACTCCGCACGTTGGAGTAAACATCTAACTTCGAAGGGCCCTCTTTGGGCCCGATCGCGGTGCAGGCGTTCGTCAAATTGGTCTCAACAACCGCCTCACCTTGTTCGCGAACCCACTGTTGCGCCTGATCGGCAACTGAAGGCTTGCACTCATTGTCGATGTCTTGCCTTTCTGCGCCCGACAGCTCGTCGTCAAGCAGATGCTTGGCAAGCGATGTCAGCTCGTAGCGGTTCTCTCTGCCCAACTTGTCCACGAGCAAGAGCCGGTTAGCCTTCAACTCGGCGACAATCTGGGAGAGGCGCCCGTCAGTTTTGTCGATCTCCCGCGCAAGAGCTCCATGGGAGAAAAGCGGGTGCGCCGCCACTGCCTTGAGCACACCCAAGTGCTTCTGGAAACACCTGAATCGCCTAGCCTCCTCAGCTCTGTCATGCGACTCATTGAGACGATCGGACAACAGCACCGACACAGACCATGCAGAGCCGATGCCAAAAGACACCCAATCGAGCTCGGGCAGCAAAGAACGAAAGGCCGACTCTATCGCCGCAACATACGCGGCTGAATCCTCGCTGATCCCGTTGGGGTCCTCTATGGACTCCAGAACCTCTCGGAGGACGTATCTCAGCGTGAGCTCATCATAAAGGAGAGGGTCTTTCGCATCGCGAATCAAACCTTCCACGAACGACTCAAGCGCTTGAGGCATTTCGACTCCTTCCCAACAGTTTAGCGATTGCTTAGTCTACCATAAACCAAGGAAAATATCGCATGATTCGCGCTTTTCGCGAGCACTGTTGTCGTTTGGCGGCCAACGCAACACGTTCCCCACCCTCTAACCTTCACATGCGCAGGGCGAATCGCCCACTGCCATTTCGGGAATGACCCCACTTGCCTGAGCAACATCGTAGTTGACGTCGACGACAAAAAGGCATCCGCCATTCGAGCACGCGCAACCACCCATGTCGCCCGACGCGGAGCGATTCCCCGCCCCATCCGGCGCCGAGCGATCCCTCACATTGCCCAATGCTGCACGTCGGCAAAAGACCATCTCCACTTCCGGCTGGCGCCCGTGAGATTCACCAATTTTCACTGACGGCACGGCGACAAAAGAAATACCAGCCGAGTAATCGTCTTCCCATTGTTTCACCATAGAGCACAGATTCGATACGCAGCAAATTGTATGCAGCCGCCGTGCAATGGCGTCGGCCTGGCCGACAAAGGCGCCCTTCACCGAGCCACTTGCCGCCGGAACGCAAAGCATATCGGGTCTGAACACCGACGCCATTTGGAAAGCGTAATTCGTATCCGACTCCAGATCTTTGCAGATCGCGACCATAAGACGCCCCAAGCCCTCGACATCCAGCAACGTCGTCTCGTTGACGCCCGAATCGAGGTGCTCAATTTGGTGAGGTTCAACATCGTTGTTGACGTACGGATTCTTCTTGGTAGTTGCACCGAGAACGTTTCCGAATCTATCCAAGACATAACACGTGTTGCTGCCCGCGCCCGACTCGTCTCTCCGATCCCACACGCTGCCAGCCACAACCAACTGCAGAGACTTTGTGTCCTTTGTTGCTCTGAGCTGATCCTTCATCCGATTGAGATGCCCTGACGAGACGACCATTTCGGGAAACACCACGCAATCACAGCCAGCATCAATGGCCTTGCTGAGTGGCGCCCCAAGTAGCTCCTCGTATCTATCATCATAAGCCGACGCGTATTCGACGCCGAACAAGCCCTCTCCATCGGCGCCGACCGTTCGTATGTCTTGCGAGGCGGGGTCGATCGATAAATCGCACGAGCAAGCAGCTATGCCAATTCTCATTTTGAGCGACGGAGCAGCGGAGTCGTCGGATTGCGTCCCCTCGCCATGACCAAACCTCGCCACCGACCCATCAGGCCGCTGGATAAGAGGCAGAGGCTGCCCGGCGACCCGAGCAACAACATTGAGACCCTGAAGGCGTTCGGACAATTGCTCCATGGGCGAAAAACGAACCCCGTATACCGAAAGAACATCGCCAACCAGAGCGGAAGAAGGCTTGTAGTAGACGCCTACTTTATCGCGCAGGGCGGTATTCAGAGGTCCCACAACGCTCGCCATGTCCGAGGCGCCTGAGTCCACCACGCATTTGTCCACCCCGACGACAATAGCCCAGCACCCTATGTCCTCGGCATACTTCTTGGGCCAGTCGGGATCGCTTACGGCATCGTCGTACAAACAGCTAATCGTCTCAATCGCCTTGTCCGCACATCTTCTGCCCAAACCGCGAGAAGGAACGATCTCGCAAACGGAACGAATGAGCCTATCCACCGGAGAACCAGGCTTCGAAACGGAAGCTTCAACTTGCGCGCTGAACACAGGGCGCTCGTTGCCGCTCTCGTAGATGACGCAATAGCAGCATGCGACAAGATCGAACCAACTACCTCCGTGTTTTTTCCACACATCTCGCCAGTCCACCGCTCCCCCTCTCCGCAGCACAATGCACCGGGTATCAAGTTAGTTTCTTGAACTGAGCTTGCTTTCTTTGGCTCATATGGTAGTCATAGCTTCGATATTCGACAATCGAACAAGATGTGTTTTTCTGCGCGTAAAAACACAGAACTAATTTCCGCAAATGGCCGCGATGCTGACATGCGTAAGCCAGTTGCGACGCCAGCACCCGCGAACTGGCTGCAAAATTGCGGTTGCGCGACGCTGCGCTTCCCTTGCTTTCTTGGCACATGCGTCTCACCAGGCAAAACGTCGGAGCGTCGGCGCTCGGAGGGACATCCGCGACCCCTTTTCACACCCTTTCGGTTACGCAACCGCAATTTTGCAGCCACTTCGCACGCGTCGGGGTCGCCGCGTCGCGCGCCTGGGCGACCTAGGACAGCTTGACAACCGCGGTGCCGTCGCGCATGATCACGCTTCCGGCGAGGGGGAAGGCCGGCATGTCGTCGGCCTCTTCGTCGCTCACGGTAACGGATTCCCCATTCGACACGATGTTGATGGGGCAGCCGAGGACGTACTCGAAGTACTGCTGCAACTGATGGGACGCATACAGGGACAGCGACGACCACAGCCCCACAGCGTAGTTGGTGAGCTCCCCCGCTTTCGGCTGGCCGAGCATCTGCGAGGCGGCCGGCGGGAAGCCCTCGCGGGGCCGCGCGAGAACATCGTTGTCGGAAAGCGCGCCCAAGACGACGACGGGCGTCGTACCGGGCACATAGCCCTCCAGGCTCTCCAGTTGCGTCTCGAGCCGCGTGAGCGTGGAGAACGCCGCCTGGTATTCCAGATCCTTACGCAGGTAAATCTGGTTGGCGTAAACGATGTTGCTCGCCAAGACGCCGAAGGCCAGCAAGGCCGCCAAGGCGCAGCACCCGAGCTGGAACGCCGGACGCTTCTCGCCGCAGAGGGCCGGGCGCGCGCCCG
>OLNN01001475.1_pt1 | contig 19354 bp, 11 predicted proteins | sample 1672141 | NCBI WGS metagenome assembly OLNN01 (sample SAMEA3136652, study PRJEB25190) | human gut metagenome | biome: human gut; feature: human-associated habitat; material: faeces | place: Austria | collected 2013 | reverse complement strand
CCTCATCGAACGCGCCGGCAGCGGGCGCATCGACCGGTGGCTGCGCCGCAGGGGGCACGCCCTGCTGTTCCTGTTCGCTCATGATGGTTCCTCCCCTCCGCGCCAAGGCGCAAAGACACGTTGCGCCCATTATATCGGAGGGGCGGGTACGTTATCTCGCCATCAGCCGCCGCGCCGGTTCCTTTTCCTTCTTGTTTCGCGTGAGCCCGCCTATCCGCCGCACCCCCCCCTTCCGCTCACGTCGCGTCGCCTCGAGTACCTCCCTTGCAGACCCGCGCTCGAATACGGTATCGTGGACACGTTTCCGATGCCCGGAACCCACGTCGAGAAAGGCAAGCGATCGCCATGGCACTGACCGGTAAGCACGTCCGTCACCTGCGCAGCCTCGCGCACCACCTCAATCCCAGCATCATCATCGGCAAGGCTGATGTGAACGACGGCGTGGTCGAGCAGGCCAACGCGGCGCTCGAGGCCCACGAGCTCATCAAGTACTCGGTGCTCGACACCTCCGCCCTCGACGTGCGCGAGGCCGCCGAGGAGCTCGCCGAGCGCTGTCACGCCGAGATCGTCCAGGTGATCGGCCGCAAGTTCTCCCTGTACCGGGAGAGCAAGCGCGACGACATCGAACACATCAAGCTTCCCTAGCCTGCGCGCCCGCACGGCGCCTCGCGCACCCCGCGGAGCCGCCATCACGCCCCGAAGCGCAGCCTCCTGTTCTCGATCTCTCGGTACATCCGCTCCGTCTCGAGCTCGGGTCCCCGGTCCGTGTGCTTGAACAGGTAATCCCGGTGCATGCGGTACACGTCCTCCACGTCGCCGTACCTGCCCGCTATCTCGTACACCTGGAGGGCGCGGCGCACGACGTCCTCGCGCCCCGTCTCGCTGCGAAGCGCCGCCTCCACCATCCAGAGCGCCGAGTTCACGTCCTCCTCCTCGATCGCCACGTCGATTCCCCGCAGCATGCAGTCGATGAACTTCGCCTGCAGCGTATGGCGCATGTGCTTGAAGTAGGGGATGTTGCAGCGGTCCGGGATCACGAGCGGACCCACGTAGAGCCCCTCGACCTTCAGACAGAGGGCGATGAGCTGCGAGGCGCTCATCTTGAGGTGCCCGAGCAGGATCTCGCGCGCGAGCTCGTTGAACCGCACGACATCCGAATCCACGTACTCGCTGTTGAGGCTCAGGCCGTCACCCTGCGTCATGAGGTATTGCGGGCCGTCCCGCCGTTGCCCGAGGGCGTGACGCAGCGTCGAGAGCGTCGAGTACAGGTTCTCGCGCGCCCGCGTATAGTCCAAGCCCGGCCAGAGCTCCTCGGTGATGGTGCGGCGCGTGACGAACGACCCGCGCTCGACGGCGAGCCGCGCCGCGAGCACACCGATCTTGCGCCGACGCCAGATCGTGTCGGCGAGCACATGCCCGTTCTTCGTGACCGAGAAGCCGCCCAGCAGGCGGATGGACACCTTCCCCACCTCCTCGGGATACTCCGGGGAGATGAGCGTGAAGAGCGGCTGCTCCTCGTCCTTCGGCTCGCCCTCCATGATGTAGTACGGCGCGAGGGTAGCGGGCAGCAGCCGGCGCAGGGCATCCGCCCGCGGGCCGAGCACCGAGAGCGCGAGCCGCGCGAACAGCCTGAACGAGGGCTCGAGCAGTGTCTCCCTGTGCAGGGAGTACCAGGCGGAGAGCTCCGCGTCATCGCGCGCGGCGGCGAGGAAGCATGCGCTCACCCATGCCTCGGCGGGCGTCAGGTCCGTGCGCGTAAGGTCGAGCATACCCGCCTCCTCCCGCACCGCTCCCCGCGACATGCCGTGCAGGTGCGCGATGCGCTCGAGGAAGAACGCGAGCTGCTGCAGGTAAGGTCGGTCGTCGTCGACGAGCTTCAGCACCTGCTGCGCACGGAACCGGGCGTTGACCGGCTGCCCCTGGACGAGCTCCTGCCAGCCCGCGAAGACCGTCGCGAGCAACTGGAGCGATAAGTCGGAGGCCCGGAGCGCCGCCGTGCCCGCATCGGTGAACGCGCGCTCGTCGATGAGCGGGGCACCCGCGAACAGCCGGCGGGCCGACCGCACGAGGCGCGCATAGCTCACCACGGGCGCCAGCTTGCGCTCACGCAGGTCGCGGTCGGCCAGGGCGAGCTCGGCGTCGTCCTTCCCGATGTGCCCGAGCGACCCCATGAGCGCCTCGGCGAGCAGCACGTCGCAGCGCAGGAGCACCAGGGGGATGTCGATGGCGTCGTCCACGCCTCCCGCGTCCCGCACATGCTCGAGCAAGCGCTCCGCCCCGCCCGTCCAGGTGCCCTGCTCGATGAGCGCGGCGCGGCAGCGCGCATGAAGCTCGAACGCCTCGAAGTCCACGCCGAGGCCCGCATCTCTGCGTCGCTTCTTGCCGGGCAGCTCGGGCAGGTCGAGCCCGCGCGCGTGCCCCATCGCGCCCGCGAGCACACGCGCACCCTTCCAGGCCCGCCGTTCCGCAGCCGTCGACACCTCACCGGTGCGGCCCCTGAGCTCGCTGCAGACCGCCCGCGCCAGGCGGTAGTCGCCCACGGTGAGGGCGGACGCGTAGACGGCGAGCTCGAGGGAAAGCGATGCCCGACCGGTCGCGCGCGTCTCCTTGCGGTGCGCGACAACCATGCTCACGAACGACGCGTGGCCGCGCACCGCGAGCAGCAGCGGGGCGGCGTCGACGCTCGCAGCGGCATCCTTGGGCGCGAGGCACTCGTCCACGAGCGCCACCGCCCGGTCGCTGCATCCCGCCTTGAGCAGGGCGCGTGCCACGCGGCGCGCGGTGGTGGGCTCCTCCTGCGCCAGCGCCTCGCGCATCTTTCGGCGCGCGCCGCCCTCCGACCCCAGGCAGGAGAACGTCCCCGCAGCGCGGTCCTCGCCGAACACCGGGTAGGCGCGCAGCAGCCCGCGCAGGGCGGGCGCGGTGACGTCGACGCCCGCGCGTGCCAGGTCGCGAAACCTCCCGCTGCCCGCCAGGAGCAGGGCGACCGCGAGCACATAGCGCTCCTCGTCCGTCTCCCGCAGCTCCTCGAGGATGGTGCGGTAGAGGTCGACCACGTACCCCTCGATGGGCTGGGGCATGGTCACCGTCTGCTCCGCCATGCCCTGGAGCGCCGCCACGAGCACCGGTATGCCCTGCGTCAGGCTGTAAACGTCGAGCGCGCCCGAGATGGAGAGGGTGTGCGACCATTCCGCATATTCCCGCGGCCGCACGACGAGCTGGCCGGCCCCGAACTTCGCCGCATCGCCCAACCTACGCACGAGCCCCTCCGCCGCCGGCGTGCACGCGAGCACGATCTCCACGCCCGACACCCGCAAGCCCCGGATCAGCTCCGCGAAAGCGTCCGCATCGGCGTCGGAGAAGGCGGGGACGTTGTCGATCGCGAGCGCGGGGCGGACGGCATGCGCGAGCTCCTCGGCGATGCCCTCGAGCTGGATGGCGAGCTCGGACACCACGGCGCCCTCCGCATCGACGAGCCGGGCCGCACCGCGCTGCGGATCGTTCGCGACCTCGTCCACGTACTGGATGAGCAGGGCGGTCTTGCCGAACCCCGGCGGCGCGCACAGCACGGCGATGCCCGCCGACGATACCTGCTGGATGAGCTCCTGGATGAGCCGCGTGCGCCTCACCATGAAGCTCGGTCCCGTGGGCAGCTGACGGCTGCCGTGCGCTGCGGCGCCGCTGCCGCCGGGCGGGCGCCTCCCGCCGTCCAGCCGCGTTCCCGTCACCGTCGATGCATGCGCTGAAATCCTCATCATGTCGTCCCTCGCAATCATCTCAGGCCAAACGATACGAGGGGATCTGCAGGTACGCCGCCGTGGGCACCGATATTACGTAGACGGTGCCAGCGCCCTGCAAGGTTTAGGGCAAGGTTTGTGACCATGTTGAAAAACCGATTCCTGTCCGCGCATGCACCTGCGCATCCGTGCAGGATGCGCCCGATACCGGCATGCTGGGCTTGCGCGGGGGCGTATCTGCCCCATCTCCGTAGGCGCCGCGCGCGGTACCGTCCGCGAACGCGATCCCACCGCCTACGGACGCGATGGTGCTCCCCGCTAAAATATAGGTTAGGGGATACAGAATTTATTGGGTATCGCCTTATGGCAGAAATCAGCCAGATTTATGCAAGATTGCCGGACTGCCCGTGGAAAACCTCGCCGCGGACGCAGGCACCGCAGCGCCTCCCCGCGCACCCGCGCCGCCCGCTGCGAGCACGCTTCGCACCATGCCGCCATACAAAACGGGCGGGCCCCGCCTGGAGCCCGCCCGCAAGCGCATATATATGCAGGTGAAAACCGACGCGCCGCACGGCACGCCGCACGCGAGGCCCTACTCGCAGAGCGAGAGCGCCTCCGTATCCGCCACCACGACGACGTTCGGGTGCAGCTGCAGGATCGACGCCGGGCACTGCGGCGTCACCGGGCCGAAGCACATGTCGTGCACGGCCTGGGCCTTCGCCGCGCCGTTCGCCACGACGAGAATCATGCGCGCGTACATGATGGTCTGCACGCCCATGGTGTACGCCTGGCGCGGGACGTCCTCCTCGCGCTCGAACAGGCGACTGTTCGCCTTGATCGTGGACTCGGTGAGGTCGACGCAGTGCGTGCCCTTCGAGAAGTGGTCGTCGGGCTCGTTGAAGCCGATGTGGCCGTTGTTGCCGATGCCCAGCAGCTGCAGGTCGGGGTAGCCGGCCTCCTCGACCATCTTGTCGTAGGCCCTGCATGCCGCCTCGGCGTCGGGGTTCGAGCCGTCCGGCACATGCGTGTTCGCCAGATCGATGTTGATGTGGTCGAAGAAGTTGTCGCGCATGAAGTAGTGGTAGCTCTGCGGGTCATCGTGCGTGAGGCCGCGATACTCGTCGAGGTTATAGGTGCTGACCTGCGAGAAGTCCACATCGCCCTTGTTGTACCAGTCGATGAGCTGGTGATAGGCGCCGATGGGCGTGCTGCCCGTCGCCAAGCCCAGCACGCAATCGGGCTTGAGGATGACCTGCGCGGAGATGATGTTCGCCGCCTTACGGCTCATGTCAGCGTAGTCGCGCGCCTTGACGATCTTGAACATAGGACCCCTTCCAACAACTGTCCGAGCGGGCGGCGCCCGCCTTGCTACCCAGATCCGCTACACGCGGGCGGTGATGAGCTTATCCAGCTCGCCGACCGTGTTCCCCACCTTGCCCTTGATGCTCGAGAACTCCGCGGCGTTGCACACGAGGATCGGCGCGGTGAGGTCGTAGCCCTCGCGCGTGATGGCGTCGCGGTCGAACTCGATGAGCACGTCGCCCTTCCGCACGGAATCGCCCACGGAGGCATGCACGGTAAAGTACCGCCCCTCGAGCTTCTCCGTATCGAGCCCGATGTGCACGAGGACGTCGAGCCCCTCGTTCGTATGGAGCGCGACGGCGTAGCCGCTCGGGAAGATCGCCTTCACCTTCGAATCGGACGGGGCGACCACCTTGCAGCCCGTCGGCTCGATGGCGACGCCCTCCCCCAGCGACCCGGACGAGAAGATCGGGTCGCGGACGTCGGAGAGCGGGATGACCTTTCCGGCGAGGGGCGAGAGCAGCACGCTGCTGCGCCCGTGGATACCCAATGAATTGAGAAGCGACTTGATCATGTCTTCCTTACAAGCCAACGTGCCCGACCAGACGATGCACGGCGGGACATGCCATATGGTATATCGTACACCCAAATGCGCTCGGGACGCATGAGGGCGGCTGCGCGCGCCGGTGCGAGACCGGTACAAAAAGAGCCCGCCACCAAGGGCGGGCTCCAAAGATGCAACTCGTGCAGCAGCGATTAACGCTTGGAGAACTGCGGAGCGCGGCGAGCCTTCTTGAGGCCGTACTTCTTGCGCTCGACCACGCGGGCGTCGCGGGTGAGGTACCCGGCGCGCTTGAGGTCGGCGCGGTAGTCGCCGGCGTTCAGCAGGGCGCGCGCGATACCGAGGCGCAGCGCACCGGCCTGGCCGGAGATGCCGCCGCCATCGCAGAGGGCGATGACGTCGAAGGTGCCCATGGTGTCGGTCACCTTGAAGGGGGCGAGGGCGCCATCGAGGAGCTGCTGACGACCGAAGTACTCGACGGCGTCGCGCTTGTTGATGGTCACCTTGCCGGTACCGGGAACGAGACGGACACGGGCCACGGCGTTCTTGCGGCGCCCGGTGCCCTGATAGACAACGGTGTTCTCAGCCATAGCTTATGCCTCCAGCTCGATCTTCGTGGGGTTCTGCGCAGCATGCGGATGCTCGGGACCGGCGTAGATCTTCAGCTTGCCGAGCTGCTGGCGGCCGAGCGTGGTCTTCGGCAGCATGCCGCGGACGGCGCGCCGGACGACCTCCTCGGGGTGACGCTCCATAGCAGTGCGGAAGCTCTCGGCCTTGAGGCCGCCGTTGTAGCCGCTGTGGCGATAGTAGGTCTTGTGGTCGGCCTTGTTGCCGGTAAGCTGGACCTTATCGGCGTTGATGACCACCACGAAGTCACCGCAGTCAGAGTTGGGCGTGTACTGCGGCTTGTTCTTGCCGCGCAGGATCATGGCGATCTGCGTGGCGAGACGGCCCAGGACAGCACCCTCGGCATCGACGAGGACCCAGTTGCGGGCGACCTCACCCTGCTTGGCGTAGTGAGTCGACTTCTGAATCACTTGACTCCTCCATGTACAGTACGTGTCTTAACAGAGATTCACGGGGCTCTGCAAATGACTGAAGAATTATAGCGCGAGCGCCCGCGGGGTCAATGCGCGGTTCGCCCGCGGTCAGAGTTTCTGCACATGTCGGGGAGGTCGGACCGGTGCGGCCGGGACCGTCCGGGCGGGGGTGCGAAGCGGGCGGCGCCGAACCGGAGGCCCCGATCCGGGCCCGCAGGGCGGCCGGGAGCCCTACCGCAGGAAGGCCCGGATCGAATCCAGGAGCCGCGCGCATTCCTGGCGCCCCTCGATATAGAGCTCGAGGAGCTTGACGGGGTCGTGCTCGACATGCCCCACCTCGACGGGGCGGGGCGGGGCGACGACCAGGACGCGGCCGTCCCGCTCGTACTCCCAGATGCGGCGCCGCTGCTCGTTGTAGCGCTCGTGCCGCGTCTCGAGGGCCTCGAGCAGATAGGGGTACTCGGCGTAGCGCGCACGGGCGGCGGACATGAACTCGTAGGGGCCCTTCTCATAGGAGCGGTGCTGGGTCAGCACGACGACCGCGCGGTCGAACCCCGCCTCCTCCAGCACGTGCTCGACCGGCACCGAGTCGGCGACGCCGCCATCGAGGTAGAGGTGGCCGTCGAGCTCGACCGGCTGGGTGATGAGCGGCAGGGAGGTCGACGCGCGGACGACGTCGATGTCCAGCACGGCGTTGGCGACCTCCAGGTACGCAGCGGTGCCGAAGACCATATCGGTCGCCACGGCGTACAGGCGCAGCGGGTTCGCCTGGAACGCGTCGTTGTCGAAGGGGTCGATGCGGTCCTGCACGTCGTTCAGCATGAAGTCGTAGCCGATGAGGCTGCCGCTGCGCGCGAACGACCTGGTGCCGATGTAGCGGCTGTCATTGCAGAAGGTCAGGTTCACGCGGTTGCCGCGGCCGATCTGACGGGATTTGTAGTTGAGCCCGTTCAGGGCGCCCGCGGACACGCCGAAGCAGGCGTCGGGCTGGATGCCGTGCTCCATGAGCACGTCGAGCACGCCGGCCGTGAACTGCCCACGAAAGCTGCCGCCTTCGAGGACGATAGCCGTCTTGCCCGCATTCGCTGCACGCTGATCCATCCGATGCCTTCTTTCCCGCGCGCCCCTTCGTCTTGTGCTCTTCTACCACAAAGGGCTCCGCGGCAAACCCGCACACGAATAATGCGAAGGCGGCAGCCGAAACCCCGCGCACGGCCACATGTGACGACCGTCTGCCCGTATCCGGCAGCCCACCGTATGTTCACGGCGAGAACGTGGTAGAATACGTAGCCCACGACCCGTTGGGCTGTGCGAACCTTGACACGTCGAGCGGCGGTGCCGCCCGGTGTCCTTCTTCATGAGGGGGCGACTGGTTTCGACGCGATAGTTCTGAGAGAGGAAGCAGGCCGTGGTCTCCTCGCCACGTTAAACAGGGGTACTGTCAAACGAATTGACAAGAACTCTTCTTTTGAGCCCCAGCTGGCTCTTGCTGCTTAATTAGATAGCGGCACGTCGCTCCCGGGAGTTTCCCCGACCCGGGTCCGATGTCATCTGAGGGGAGTGCTCCCGCGCACGTAACCGGTATGGCGCGGGCTAAGATCGAACCGGTTAGGGTGCTGCGAGCGTGTCGCTGCGCGCAATGCATCCGAGATCAAACCAGCGACTGAGCCTGGAGATGCCGATCAGGGAGCTTTCGTGGACCGGAGTTCGATTCTCCGCGCCTCCACCACACATCGCGAGCAGGTAGATCTATCTCTACCTGCTTTTTTCTTGCGGATATCTGCTCGTGCCATCGAGCGTCCCGCACGCGAGGCTTCTCGCGGCACGCGTGCGCATCAACTTCAACATCCGGATCGCAGACGTTTGTGCAATCGGTGAACGGTATATGGAATCGATTTCATATAGAGGGGGTGCTACCTGCGCTTTTTCGCTATTTCGCGCCATATTGTCCGCATCAGGGTTTCTCCACACAGATGAAGAAACCGTCATAAACCTTGAACTGCGCCCAGCACACCCCTATCGTTCAGCCCGCATTTCGTTTGCCCTCATAAGGAGGTTATCCATGAACGACCAAAACGCACAGCTCGCCGGCGCGCTCGTCGGCCTCGGCGCCACGATCACGCAGGCCATGGACCGCATCGAGGACTTCGTCCCCTGCGGCCATCCCGCATCCGTAGTCATCAACGGCCTCGCATCTCTGGACGACTCCCTGACCGACGACCAGCGCGACGAACAGGTCTCCTCGATCACCGGCCTCATCGAGCACGTGAGCGAGAAGCGCGGCGTCCCCGCTCACGACATCGCCAACATATTCGAGCTCGGCGGCATCAAGACGCAGCTGCTCGATGAGCTTAAGCACCTCGCTATCGCCATGAAGCCCAAGACGGACACCGACCCGAACGTCAACGCGTGGATGTACCGCTCGCTTGCGGCCATCGAGCATGACGGCAATCTCGAGGCCGCGGCGCGCATGGCCGAAGTCCGCTCCGTCAAGGCGGCGGTGGAGACCCTCTAACCCGATCGGCCGCTCGTCGGCCCGACCGAGGCCGCATGGGGGCATAACCCGCGCCCCCATGCGGCCGACAGGCTCGATGGGCCCTTTCAAGGACTCGTCAACGCCGCCCGGACCCCGTCCCGTCGTTGCGGCAGCGGGAATGCGGACGGCAGAGTGCCGCGCCCGATATCACAACGCTCGCGAGCCCTATCAGGATCGCCGGTGCCACCGCGGCGGCATCGCCGGTCGCAGCGAGCGGTTCGTCGCTCGTCGTGGGCTTATCGCCAGCATGAGCTTCGCTATCCGGGTCTTTCCCATCGGTCGCGCCTGTCTGCTGGCCGCTCTCACCCTGATCGCCCTCGCCTGCATCGGGCTTGCCGTCGTCCTGTCCCGAACCGCTTTCATCGTCCTCGTCGATCGGATTGGAGAGCGCCTTGATGGCGAGGTTGCCCGAGCAAATCTCCGAGTCCTGATAGAGGTCGACGACGTCAACCCAGATCCTATCTTCCGCGTCGGCAGGCGACTGGGAGATGAAACTCTGACCCGCATCGACCTTGACGTCGACATCGCCGTACACGCTCGCTGAGCACTCCACCGGAAGGAAGGCTTCTTCGGCTCCCGATAGATCAGTTGTGGTGAAACTCGCCACGACGCTGAATTGCTCGCCCGCCGCTAACCGCACCGACTTATCCAGGACGATAGTCTGGTATCCCATGTAGGCAGAGTACTCCTTCCGGTCATATACCAGCGTCCCGCTCTGGGGATCGGTCGGGTCTTCGAGATCGGCGTATACGCGAATCCTCATTTCGACATCGTCGCCACCGATCCAAACCGCGACCGCCTCGAGATCCTGATCGGTCTCGGCGGTGAACACGTTCGCACCGTCGAAAGCGGCATCACCGAATGAGGTATACGCATCCACGACGCTGCCATCATACTGCTGGATGATGTCGTAGGACGACCCGTCGGAAGCCGAATCGAGCATGAACACGGCCGGGCTGGTCAGACTTTTTTCCCAATAGGAGACGTAGAACAGGCCGTCGTTGCCCAGCGTGTACTCTTCTCCCTCGCCGTCCTCTATACCTTCTCCCCACGAATTTTTGAATATGAACGCGCCGTCGCCCTTGGGAACGATGTAGCGTTCGCCTCCGCGCTCCTCAACCTGCGCGATGTCCGGGTCGTAGTCGCGCTCGACGCCGTCGCCGTCGATAAGTGGGGTCGCGAAGTTCCAGCGCGAGTACGCATCGTCCCACCCGACGAGGCTCACCACGTGGCCGCTCGTCACACCGCCCTCGTCGATCACCGCCGGGTTGTAGATCCAGTAGTTCGGCTGCAGGCGATCGGTGACGGCCTCGGGCGCATTGTCTGCATCGGAGACGTCCCAATAGGATGCATCCGGATGGTAGTAGAGCATGTTGTAATCAACGCCAACCGCCTGATAGAGCACAGATACCGATCCCTGTTCCAAGATGGCCTGCTTCCACAGGGCGAGCACGGACTCATCTCGATGGGTGGACGCGACGGATCCCTCGAGATCGTCCGGGACATTCAGCTCGGGAAGTCCCCAAGCTGCGTCGAGGCGAAACCGACTGAGCGAGTATTGGAGAGCCGCGCTCTCAGCCGTGCCTTCCACATCGACCCAATCCTCCTCGCCGAGAACGGGAACGTCGCTCTCGAGCGAAACGCCTCTTCCGGCCGCCAGGGTACGTGCAACGAAAAGCCAGTTTCCCGGCGTGCCGTAACCGTAGGCGCCATCGTATGCGATCAGATGGTCGTTGTCCGCAGTCTGCAGCTGCTCACCCGTCAGTGACCCGTCGGACGTCTCCCCATTGAACGTGCCGAAGACCACCTGGGCCTCCGAGAAATCGACGGCGTCCGTGCGCTGGGCGTCGATTCCGTGCTGCAATAGATAGGACGATTCGAGCGAGGAGATGCCCGCATACGCCCAGCAGGAATTGAGGGTCCGTTGGTCTTTGACCGAGGCGAAGCTGGAGATGTGGCTGATGGGCACGTCGATCTGGAGCGAGGCCGCACCGGAATAGGACCCAGCACGATTGAGCATGATAATCGCGCCATCTTCGCGCACGCGACACATCTCCTCGTTGAGAGAACGGGATGCATCGAGGGTCTCTTCCAGCTGCTCCACCGCACTGGCATACGATGCGTCCCCTGTATCGGCCAGCGCCGATACAGGGGAGAATGCCATCGCGGCCACTGCCAAACCGGCGCACGCGGCAATCAGCCGCCTGCTTGCGCGGCGCGGACCGGCGTTGTCCTCATGTGCAGCACGCATACGTATATGGCCTCTCCGAATATCGAATACTTTCTACGCCGTGACCCCGCCTCCCATCGGAGCCCACGATGCCGCATCCCCGGACGACGCATGCAGCACAGACTGCCGCGGGGCGCCGATGGCGCCCGGTTGTAGACCGAAACCGCATGAACGGATACGAACGCATGCCAACCGAAAGCATATGGGCTATCGGCGTAAATGCGTCGTATCACGATGCGGGACACCTAGCGACGGCAGCGCAGCGCGACGACAGCGGCGAAGGTAATGGTAGCGGCGCCGAGACAGACAAGAAAAAGCGGCAGGACGGTATCGCCCGTCTGCGCGAGCAAACCGTCATCTTCATCCTGGCCTCCATCGACGGAAGACTCGTCGTTGTCACCGTCGACGGAGGGCTCGTCAGTGCCGCCATCTGGATCTGTGCCCTCATTCCCATCTTGGGAGGAACCGGAGCCGTCCTGCTCGAATCGGGCTGTCAGCTGCATATCTCCCAGCAGAGACGAACTGAAGGAGGCGTCCTTTGAAACCAGCGCCCCCGTCCCGTCGAACCAGCCGACGAAGCGATATCCCGTATCCGCTTGAACGGAGAACGTCACGGTATCATGCAGGCGAGATGACACCGCAGACGAACCCGACTCGCGCCAATCCGTAACCTGTGCGCTGCCGCATCCCTCTACCCGAACTGATGCCTGCGCGGACACCGAGCCCAGCGCACTGGTCGCGGTCCGATCGAGCGCCACGAGCGAGCCCTGGATAGGCGCATCGGCGTCCATGTCGAGAGCACAGAGATACACCGTGTCCCCCAGCATCGCGCCGGCCCCGATCACGGGGCTGGCGAAGGTGCCTGCAGACAGCGTCCCCAGACCACTCCACGATGCCCCCTCGACATCCAGCGCCCCCAGGGTTCCAAAGCCTGTAATCGGACGGCCCGCCAACACCAGACCGGAACCGGATGCGAACGTAACAGACTTGAACAGATCGGCTAACGACGACTCCGTGAGGTCGGAGAAGTTCGACGCCGGCATGGCATCGCTCCACGTCCCGTCGTCGAGCTGGGTGCGAATTTCGCTCGCACCGCCGGATGAGACGGAAACGAGATGCAGCTCGTCGGAGGACACCAGCGCAAAGGGCCGTGCGTCATCGTCTGCCAAGGGGAGCTCGGTGCAGCACCACGTGCCCTCGGCCGCGTCGAGCTCGAACCGATACAGCGTATCGGATGAACCGCCGAAGGAGGAGGCGCGCTCGATGACGGCAGCGAGCTCCAGCGAGCCGCGGTGGGCCACGGGGGTCAACACGCTATCCACGCTCAGCTCGCTCATAAACGACGCGGGTACGCGAGCCACTTCCTGATAGGCGCTCCAGGTATCGTCGGCGATGTCGTACGTCGCCTGGAACAGCGCGATATCGTCACCGGCGCTTCCCGTGCGGGCGTCAAACCCGAGCGCATAGATCTTGCCGTCGAGATACCCGTACGAGATCAGGGTCTGCGAACCGGCAACGTCCGCGCCGGGCGTGGTGGCATACGAGCGTCCAGGAGCCGCAAGCTCCCGCCAGCCATCCTCAGGACAATCGGGATCGATGGAATACAGGAACGAACCGGTACGGTCGGCATAGAAAAGCGTATCGGCGGAGGCGATCAGGGTACCCTGCGAGGCATCGCCCGGCAACGCCGGCAAGGCGGCGACCTCGTCGATGGAGACCAGCCCCTTATCTTGCGCTTGGGGAAGCGAGTAGACGGCGCGATGGCTCCTTCCGCTTGCGGCATCGATCACCTCGAACTCATGCAGCCCGCCATCGAGCTTGGATGCGGACACCGAGAAAGCGAGCTCGTAGCCCTCGTCTTGGGCCTCTGCGGAAACGGGCTCATCATCGACCACGAGCTGCGCGCCGTTGAGGGACCTGCCGTGCAGCACTGCGGCACCGGTCTCGACGTCTACCTCAATACCCCACGTAGTGGCGCTTAAGGAGGACTCGTCGAAGGCCTTCTCGAAGGTGAAGCGGCCATCGGTGGCGATATGCTTGGTCTCGCCGCTCGCATCGACGGATTCCTCCAAGGCATCGGTCGCGCCGAGCAGACGGCCTCTCAACTCAAGCGCGGACTCCTGCGGAAACGCCGAGGCGAGCTGAGCGTACGCGCCGGCGATCAACGGCGTTGCCATGGAGGTGCCGCTCATATACCCATAGGGGACGTAGCACTCGTCCACGAGACCGATACCGAACGCCCCCAGTGTGCACGAAGGAGCGGCCGAGGAGGCATTCTGCGTGAGCATGACCATAGCCCGTACGGTAAGCTGTTCGTCCGTATCGTTGACCGCGATCACGGTAGAGGCGCCTGACGAGGTGAGGGGAATCGAGTTATCGAGCACCGCCTGCGTTCCAACCGCCTGGGACAGCAGCTCATTGCCTTCCGAGTCGGCCATCTGCACCTGGACGAGGCCACCGCCGCCGCATTCAAGCTCCATGGAAAGGGAGGCCGCATAATCGTCAGGATCTCCCGTTCCGCCCTTGAAGGGGTTGTCGGTCTGCCAGGAGAGCACAGCGTAATACCTTCCTGCCATCGACAGATCGAGCACCTCGGGATCAATCGAGAAGCTGAGCCTGCCGTCGGAGGTCTCCTCGAGGTGCAGGGCGCGCTCTGCAAGCTCCTGGTCGACCGGCGCACCCGGGTTCATGGCATCGTAGAGCGCAACCGACAACTTGCCCTGGGTATACAGCTTTCCGAGTTCGTCATAACATCCGAGGTCCTTGCCCGCCTCATGGGAGAGTTCGGCGTTGAAGAACGAGGCGGACGCCTCCGTGGATACGCAGGAGAGGTCGTATGCACCCGCGGCGGCGATATCGACATCTGTGGCGTTCCAATTGGAGAAGGCGGCGAGTTCATTATCGCGATTGCTCGCCGCGACGATGATGGCATACGGAGACTCGATATGCACGGTCGCACCGTAGATGGTCGAGTCATCCAAGTCGACTCCATCGTTGCCCGCGGCGAGAATCGACATGACGCCGGCCTTGCCAGCCTGGTTGATAGCGTAGTCGATGACAGGGGAGTACGGTCCCACGTGCCACGAACCGCTGATTGCCACAACGTTCTCCCCCGCCACAGCGGCTTGAATCACATACCCGTATCCCGCAACGAGGTCAAAGTCGCTGAAAGAACCGGATGCGTCGTCATCGGAGCTTATCTTGACCGCCATGATCTTCGTGTGCTGGGCAACGCCTGTCACGCCCTCGTTGTTGTTGGTCGCGGCCGCGATGGCACCGGCACAATGGGTGCCGTGCGAAGTGGCGAAGTATCTGGCGGGCATGGGGTCGCTGTCACCGTCGGCGACATCATAGCCACAGGCGCCCTCGGTGCTCGGTAGCCCCAAGTCGCCCGGATCGCTCCACATGACGTCTTGCAGATCGGGATGCGTGTAATCGACACCGGTGTCAAGAACCGCGACGATGTTGTCCCGTGCATCGCTCGACTGGGCATCCTTATCAAGCGCGGTTGGCAGCGAGATCCCGGCACCGCCATCGGAAGCTGACGAGTCGTGCATGCCGTATTGAAGCCCATAGAGTGTATCGTTCGGAACGGAAGCTATCGAGCGGCGGTAATTTGGAGCCGCGAGCTCGATACCCTCGATTTCCTCGAGTTCCGCCACGAGCGCATCGGTATCGGCGCCCTCGCGCGATACCAGCGCCACGCACAGGTCGGCGCCCTGGGGAAGCGAGGTGTCCGCCCCCTCGCTGTCCCCCGACGAGTCGGCGGCGTACGTCGCTAGCTCGTCGGGAGCAGACAGGTCCACGGTGCCCTCGACCGTATAGCCGGCATCGGCAAACAGCGAAGTCGCGGCATCATCGAGGGTTCGGGCGGAGCGTGCCGACGCATCGGTGCGGAATACGACGATCGCCTCGCCGGGTACCGGAGTCAGCTCATCAGAGGTGAACTCTTTGCTGTCGGAGAGCATCTGGGCGAGGCTATCTGCCCACTCGTCGGCGTATGCCGTACCGATCGATGCGGTCGCAGCCGCCAACAGGGCGAGCGAGCAAAGGATCGCCTTGCCGCCTTTTGCCACATAATCGAACCATCTGAAACCCATGTGTGCCCCTTGTCCCCTTGTCAGCTCGTGATCTTCCCGACTTGCACCTTACACCGCAACCTTCGCCAGTGCACATATCTCGCTAAGTGCTGTCGAGGACTCGAAATGGTTCACGTTCTTCCTGAAGACGCGATCAGTCTCATACGCCTTGTAGTGAATCTGGTCGGCGGTAAACGTCGACTTCCCGGCGTCGGAACCGAAGGTATCGAACTTATGGTCGTTGCGAATCTGGCTGCCATTCACCTCGAGGCCCTTGTTGCCGAAACCGGCACTCGTGAGCACGGAGGCGGGCACCGTCCCTTCGCCCGCAAAGGAATCGATCTGAGATTGCAGCGACTCCGTACCCGAATGGCTAGCCTCGACCATGCCTTTCGCCTGAGCGGTGGTGAGATACATCGAGCTCCAGGTACTCTTGAAAGCGCTCTTGTCGCCGCCGGTCAGCGTGCAGAACGGTCCGTTGACGGTGTAGGTATAAAAGCCGCCCTTCCTCTTGCTGCTATACCACGGATCGTCCCAGCCGCGCGTCGTCTGATCGCCCCTGACGACGATATACCACTCACCGGTGTAGATGCACTTGTACGCGTACGTCGAACCGGCGGCGATGTTCACCAGATCGCCGACGCCGTTGGAGGTGAACTTCCAGCTCTTCGTCATATAGGTGGAATCGGGCAGATCGGCTGCCGTAATGATGCCGTTAACCTGCTTGGTATTATCCTCAAGGGCATTGAGCATCGAGCGATAGGACTCCGCTTGGGAGGAAGACCCGCATACGACATAGGTCATCTCCGTGGCGCTTCGCCAAATGGTGGCGACCTCCGCTGTCAGAACGCGATAGGAGCTCACCGCCTGGCCCTCCCAGTTGTTCGAGGCCTCGGCCATGCTCAGGTACACCGGCAGCAGGCCCTTGCCGGTGCGGGCATCGGCATGCTCAAGCAGGCCGTAGAGCTCCTCCATGCTCAGGAACAGGTCGTTGATCGTGCCCGACTGGGTGGCCATGGCGGCATCCGCCACCGCGGTGCGCTCCGAACCGGCGGGAGTTGCGAGGATCTTGAGATACCAGTCGTTGAGCAGGGTGCAGTCGGACTGGATGCGCCTGATGGTCTTGTTCGCATCGTTCACGATGCTGGCATCGTAATTTGCCTTCACGGTCTCGAGGGTCTTGACCGTCGTCTCGTTGATGGTGTTCAACATGGCGATTGCCTCGTTGAGCTTTTGGTACAGCATGGCATTGGACGGATCGGCGAGCGGTGCGTCCGGCGCGAGCTGTGCGATGGCGCGGCCCCAGGGAATACCCGAGATGGCGCCCAGGGCGGTTTTGGCTTTGTCGAGAAGCCCCGAGGCGACGCTCGACGAGACGGATGCAGCGGTGTCGCTCGCCGAGATGGAGTGGAGCGCGCTGCCGCCCACTTCCATGGATGCGACGAACAGCGTGCTGCCTGTCGTCACCAGGGCGGTGCCGTCCACCGACGACGATGCCTCCAGCGTCTCCATCACGTCGCTGGACGAGGCGAAGTACTCATACGTGAGCGGCAGCAGAACCGCCGCGCGATACGGGTCATCGGAGCCCTCAGAAGCATGGTCGACCGCGGAGACATCGATGTCGAGCACGGCATAGGGAAGCGAGTCCGCCTCCTCGCCCAGGGCTTCGCGTACCTCGCCGCAATCGACCGTAAGCAAGGTGCGCCCGTCATCGGTCGCGCTGAGCGTCGCCGACTCGAGGTCGACAAGCGAGCCGCCGCCGGTCCCCACCCGCACATGGGTGTTGTCACCTGAGGCGAGCTCGTCCGAATTGTAGACCGTCACCTCGAACACCGCCGTGCCCACCTTGGTACCCGACGGATCGTCGGATAGAACGTCTGCGTCCGAGCCCATCATGAGGGCAGTCGCGTCGAGACCATCGACCTCGCTCAGTTGAACGTCGGTCCACACGTCGGGAACGAGCAGCGACGTTCCGACGGTTCCACCTGTACCCGAGGCGTCAGCGGACAGGACCAAGGCGGCGTAGTGGTGGGGCGCATCTTCGGCGGTAGCGTCGCCGGTGACCGTGACCTCGCATTCAAACTCGTTGATCAGCTCGGCGGCTACGGCGCGCGGGGCCTCCATGCCCTCGGGCATGTGCTCGGCGACCACCTGAAAATCGTCTGCAGAAAGATCGTCTGCGAATACAAAGTCGCTGGCGACGAAGCGATAGACGGTCTCGGAATCGGAGGAGCGCGTCTCCTGCACGTCGATCGCCAGATACGGATGAACATACGGAATCGTGACGGTGACCTCGCCTGTCGGCTGCGCCCCATCTCCGTCCGCGATCTCGATGGAGCCGTCGGCAAACACCAGACCCGCTGTCGAGGCGCTGCCCTCGGCGGCGTATCCGCTGTCGGGATTGCTCAGGGTCACGACCACCTGGGTATCAGATGTCCGCTCGACCTCCTCGACCGACCACGAGGCGAGCCCGCCGATAAGGGCGATGTCATCGGGCGTCATCTCGGACGCGAACGAGGCTGAATCCGCATTGACGGTAAGCCGAGAGGTCACGGCATTGGCGTAGACGTTCGCCTCGGCGATATCGAGCAGATCCGAGCCATCGTCATACGACGCCCATTTCTCGTCAGGCGTAAGATAGCCTTCCGAGTCAAAGGAGATCGCGGTCGACGTCGGCGTTCCGCCCGCGTCCTGCCTTGCACCTATCGCCGCAGTCTCGGCGACGCTCCCGCTGCCGGCACTGCCGGCAGCATCGCTTTGAGGAGCGCAGCCCGAAACGCCCATGCAGGCAAGGGCGAAGGCGCCTGCCACGATGATTCCGGGTTTGCATCCAGAGATATCTATCACCGTTTAACCTCCTATATCGTCAAACGGCCATATCATATCGTGCCGAAGCACGGCTACGCCTCTAAATGAGCCAAGGCGGGAAAACCCTTACCTCGGCTTAAGACGCGATTGCGGCATACGGGACTCCACGGCATCGGAGCCCCGTCCGGATATATCCAGATGCCCCGCACTCAGGCGGGCTTCGCAAGCGGAAGGCCAGCGTAAACGACAGGCTACCCGAGCGCCTCGCGCAGCAACTCGTTGAACAGCTTGGGGTTGCCCTGGCCACGGCTCGCCTTCATGCACTGCCCCACCAGGAAGCCGAGCACCTTGGTGTTGCCGTCGCGGTACTGCTGCGCCTGGTCCGCGCAGCGCTCGAGCACCTCGTCCACGATGGGCTGGAGCGCCCCGGTATCGCTCACCTGGCGCATGCCGCGCTCGTCCACGATCTTCTCCGGGTCATCGCCGGACTCGGCCATGAGGCCGAAGACCTCGTGCGCCTGGTTGGAGCTGATGGCGTCCTCGGCGAGAAGCTTGGCGAGCGAGGCGATCTGCGCGGGCGCGATGCCGCAATCCGCGATGCCGCCCTCCACGCCCTTCAGGTAGGCGGCGAGCTCGTTCACGATAAGGTTCGCCACCGCCTGCGCCGGCTTGCCGGACAGGCCTGCGGCCGACTCCTCGAAGAACGCAGCGGTCTCGGGGTCGCCGGCGATCTGCTCGGCGTCGGCGCGCTTGATGCCGAACTCGGCCTCGTAGCGGTCGCGCTTGGCATCGGGCAGCTCGGGGATCTCCGCACGGCAGTGCTCGATGAACTCGTCCGTGAGGTCGAACGGAGCCAGGTCGGGGTCGGGGAAGAGCCGGTAGTCGTCCGCCGTCTCCTTGACGCGCATCACGACCGTGCGCTTGCGGCCCGGCTCCCAATGGCGCGTCTCCTGGTAGATGATGCCGCCCTCCTCGAGCACCTCGGCCTGACGGCAGATCTCGTAGGCGAGGCCGTCGTGCAGCGCCTTGAAGGAGTTGAGGTTCTTGAGCTCGGTCTTGG
>OLNN01001462.1_pt1 | contig 19467 bp, 17 predicted proteins | sample 1672141 | NCBI WGS metagenome assembly OLNN01 (sample SAMEA3136652, study PRJEB25190) | human gut metagenome | biome: human gut; feature: human-associated habitat; material: faeces | place: Austria | collected 2013 | reverse complement strand
GGGTACATGCTGTGTATCAGGTTGCGGCGACATCGCAATGGACGAAGAAAACAAGAAGTTTACACTTAACGGTAAAGAATATCACGAAGGTGATACAATTTCACTTGACGGTTCAACAGGTAATATCTATGACGGTATTATCCCAACAGTTGATGCATCAATCGCAGGTGAATTCGGCAGAATTATGTCATGGGCTGATAAGTACAGAACACTAAAAGTTCGTACAAACGCAGATACTCCTGCTGACGCTAAGAAAGCTAAGGAGCTTGGTGCAGAAGGTATCGGTCTTTGCCGTACAGAGCATATGTTCTTTGAAGGCAACAGAATTGACGCATTCAGAGAAATGATTTGTGCCGATACAGTTGAAGAAAGAGAAGCAGCTCTTAATAAGATTCTTCCTATGCAACAAGGTGACTTCGAGCAACTTTACGAGGCTCTTGAAGGTAACCCTGTAACAATCAGATTCTTGGACCCACCTCTACACGAGTTCGTTCCTACAGAAGAAGAAGATATTGAATTGCTTGCAAAGGCTCAAGGCAAGAGCGTTGAGGCTATTAAGGATATTATCAACGGTTTACACGAAGCTAACCCTATGATGGGTCACAGAGGTTGCCGTCTTGCAGTAACATATCCTGAAATTGCAAAAATGCAGACAAAGGCTGTTATTCGTGCAGCTATCAACGTTCAAAAGGCTCACGCTGATTGGACAATCGTTCCTGAAATTATGATTCCGCTTATCGGCGACATCAAGGAATTGAAGTACGTTAAGAAAGTCGTTGTAGAAACAGCTGACGCTGAAATCGCTGCAGCAGGTATCGAACTTAAGTACGAAGTTGGTACAATGATCGAAATCCCTCGTGCGGCTCTAACAGCTGACGAAATCGCTAACGAAGCTGACTTCTTCTGCTTCGGTACAAACGACCTTACTCAACTTACATTCGGTTTCTCTCGTGACGACGCAGGTAAGTTCCTTGACGCTTACTATGATGCTAAAATCTTTGAAAACGATCCGTTCGCTAAGATTGACCAAAAGGGTGTCGGTAAGCTTATGGAAACAGCTATTAAGCTTGGTAAACCGGTTAATCCAAAACTTCACATCGGTATCTGCGGTGAACACGGCGGCGACCCATCATCAGTTGAGTTCTGCCACAAGATTGGTCTTGACTATGTTTCATGCTCACCATTCCGTGTGCCAATCGCAAGACTTGCAGCTGCTCAAGCTAAGATTAACGAAGAAAACTAATTCATTATCGAATATGATAATAAGACAGGCAAAACCTTTCGGTTTTGCCTGTTTTTTTGTTTAAAATTTTCTCCTCCACTTAATTTATTTCAAAAAATTTTCAAAAAACTATTGACTTAGAGTAAACTCCAAGTATTATAATATACTTGTAAATAAAAAATATATGCGAGGTGATTTTAATGACTATAAAAGAAGTAAGCGAAAAATACGATATTTCGCAGGACACTTTGCGATATTACGAACGTATCGGAATGATACCGCCTGTTACACGAACATCAAGCGGTATTCGTGATTATCAGGAAAGCGACTTAGGTTGGGTTGAGCACGTTATTTGTATGCGAAGTGCCGGTCTGCCTGTCGAATCTATAATCGAATATGTCAAGCTTTGTCAAGAGGGTGACGAAACCATTCCGGCAAGACTTCAGCTTTTGGTTGAGCAAAGAAAAAATTTACTCGACCAAATGGAACAAATGAATGTCACATTAAAGCGACTGGACTACAAAATCGACCGTTACGAAACAGCCGTGAAAACAGGCGAATTATCTTGGGATTGACGTTGCTAAAGTCATTGTATCCAAAACAAAATAGGTAAATAACATTAAATAAACTTATGGAGGAATTTTAAATGTATGTTGAAAAAATCAATCAACCGACAGACGTAAAAAATTTAAACAGTGAACAGCTTCACATTCTTGCAGACGAAATGCGTCAAGCACTTTTGCAAAAGCTAAGCAAGCACGGCGGACACTTCGGTCCTAATCTCGGTATGGTAGAGGCGACAATCGCACTTCACTATGTCTTTAACTCACCGACAGACAAAATCGTGTATGATGTTTCTCACCAAAGCTATCCGCATAAAATGCTTACAGGCAGAAAAGATGCGTTTTTGTACGAGGACAAGTATGATGACGTATCGGGTTACAGCAATCCCGACGAAAGCGACCACGATTTCTTTACAATCGGTCACACTTCAACTTCCGTTTCACTTGCCTGCGGTCTTGCAAAAGGTCGTGATTTAAAGGGTGACAGTGAAAATATAATTGCCGTAATCGGTGACGGTTCACTTTCGGGCGGTGAGGCTCTTGAAGGACTTGACTTTGCAAGTGAGCTTAACAGCAATCTTATAATCGTTGTAAACGATAACGATATGTCTATCGCAGAAAATCACGGCGGTTTGTATAAAAACCTAAAACAGCTTCGCGATACAGACGGTAAATCGGAATGTAATCTTTTCAAATCAATGGGACTTGACTATGTATTTGTAAAAGACGGAAACGACATTGATTCGCTTATCACCGCATTCGAGCAGGTTAAAGACAGCACTTATCCTGTAGTTGTTCACATTTGTACTCAAAAAGGTAAGGGCTACAAAATAGCAGAAGAAAACAAGGAAAATTGGCACTACTGCGGTCCATTCAACCTTGAAACAGGTAAATCCGATATGTCGCAAGACGGCGGAGAAGATTATTCTTCAATGACAGCCGATATTCTTTTAAAGAAAATGAAAGAGGACAAGACCGTTGTCGGAATTACATCTGCCACACCTACCGTTTTCGGTTTCACAGAGGACAAGAGAAAAGAGGCAGGCTCACAGTTTGTTGACGTTGGTATCGCCGAAGAAACAGCCGTTGCACTTGCGTCAGGTATCGCAAAGAGCGGCGGCAAGCCTGTTTACGGTGTTTACAGCACATTTATTCAACGTACCTACGACCAGCTTTCACAGGATTTATGTATCAACAACAGTCCCGCAACAATCCTTGTATATTGGGCGTCTGTTTACGGTATGAATGACGTTACTCACCTTGGTATATATGATATTCCGATGATGTCTAACATTCCTAATCTTGTCTATCTTGCACCGACAACAAAGGAAGAATACCTTGCAATGCTTGATTGGAGTATTGAGCAAAACGACCACCCTGTTGCAATCCGTGTACCTATCAGTGTTGTATCAGACGGCAAAAAGGTTACAAAGGACTTCAGCAAGCTAAATGAATATGAAGTTACTCAAAACGGCAGTAAAATTGCAATCGTTGCACTTGGCTCATTCTATTCGGTAGGTGCAAAAACGGCTGAAATTATCGAAAACAAAACAGGTGTAAAAGCTACACTTATAAATCCTATTTACATTACAGGTACTGACGATAAGCTTTTGGAACAGCTTAAAGAAAACCATGACATTGTTATAACAGTCGAGGACGGTGTTTTAGACGGCGGTTTCGGCGAAAAGATTGCAAGATTTTACGGCAATTCTGACGTCAAGGTATTGAATTACGGTTTAAAGAAAGAATTTCTTGACAGATATAACCCTGAAGAAATCGTCAAAGCAAACCGTCTTACTCCTGAGCAAATTGCAGAGGACGTTTGCGGTATAATCGGTTAATAAGAGATGAAATATTATGAAAAACTAATTTTATAAGACAACAAAAAAACTGATGTGTTTCCACATCAGTTTTTTGTTTATTGTACATTATTAACGATACGTACTATATTCGCATACGGTTTCTGCTTATTATCCCAAGCATAAACCTCTATATCCGTATACTCTTTATCAATCAAATCTATTCCCTTTAACTCGCTTGCCTGTGGCATTTTCATACCCACAAGCTTACCGTTATTCTTAAAGGCAACATACACATTAACATCATTCATATCCACATTTTCAAAATCAAGTGTGACATCAAGTTTGTTGTTGCTATTTATCATAGCTGTGATTTTGTTGTTTGCCAAATTTGGTGTCGCTGTTGGGATTGCTGTCGGAATTGTTGTTGGCTTTAATGTTGGTGTTGCCGTTGGCACTACCGTTGGTGTTGCTGTCGGCTTTAATGTCGGTGTTGCCGTTGGCACTACTGTTGGCGTTGGTGTCGGCTCTTCTCCCTCAAATTCCAAAACAAGTGTCGGTCCTTGCGCATCTGTACCGCTGTATTCCTTTGACGCGATAACCTGTTCACGTCCTGTACCTGTCCACAATGTAAACGTAATCAAATTATCTGTACACTTCTCTTTTATCACATCCGTCACATCGAACGATATTTCCTTATAATCGACATTGTATGCAGGTGACACTTGTAAACCCAATGACGATAACGGCGTACCCTCGCCTCTTGTCTTTATATCATTTATAGTAACGGTCGCCTCATCCCAATCATTTTTTGAACAATAATCGAGGTGCAAAACCGAATTTCTCTTATCTGTATTAGTAAATTTATCGTACAATTTCAATGTTGCCGAAGTTAATTTTTTACCGGCATATTTAGAAAGGTCAAAACGTATCAACCCCAAACCTTTAATATCCTTTAATCCCGGAGATGTTGACGAGTAATAATCTGTCGCCTGATTAATTTTTAATTCTTCATCAGATCCGTGTGCTGTTGTACCGTCAACAAGATACGTGTCTGCGTCCGCAGTGACAGAAACCGAAACAGGTTCAGGCGTTGTCTTGATTGTCGGACGCGGTGTAATTGACGATGTGTCAGGATAAGTCACCTCAGTAAATGACGTATTCGGTGCAAGGTAGTTTAATGTGTTGCCACCCGAATCTTTCGCCAAAGCCGCCGAACCTATATAATAGCTTGTATGAGGCGACTGGTTGTATCCGACATTCTGCCATGCTATTGCGCAACGATATTGACTGTCGTGCATAAGCGTTGTAAGTCTGTAATCAGTCGGAATAGTCGAAAAATAAATTCTCACACCGTCACCGTATCTAAGCACGATTTCTTCACGCCAATCACCGAAAAGGTCGGCTGTAAGACACGCATTTGACTTTGTACTGTTATTTATTGAACCCGGCAATGTTGAATTTTACTGTCATAATAAATTCTTTCCGTACCGCTTTTTATGCTGTATTTTACAAGTTTATTTCCGTCAAGCAATTCTCGTCCCAAATCACCGTCCCAATAAACTGCAAAATTCTCCATATTGCTTCCATGGGAATTAGGTATATTTCCTACTTTTTCACCGGCTTGATTATATATACCGTCAGCCGCTACCGACCAGAACAACGAAAGATTACCGCTTGACAGTGCATATTTATCATCGACATTATCCATAATACCTCTGCCTATATCTCCTTTTGCGGCTTGTAGCATAATATCACCATTATATCTCTTTATATCTACCGCATATGGAATTATTTTATCATTGTGCTTACCTGCCTCGTGTGCCATAAATATTTCTTGTTTTCCGTCGTTATCAAAGTCCGAAACGTGTTCCGCATCACCGTGTCCTCAACCGTCATACGTCAAAACAGTTCCGTCTTGGTCAAGAACCGCACTGCCGAAAATAATCTCGTCATATCCGTCATTATCCACGTCAGCTACCGATACACTGTGTGCACCTTGTGCATAAAGCGTTTTGTTTGTATTATTTTTACTTGTACCGTCTGCATATTTTACGGTACAACCTGTACCGCCATTTGCTTCTGTCGGTGTATTAGTTGAAAGCCATTGTTCTTTAAGGTCTGTGCCGTCCCAAGTATATGCCGCCGCATACACATATGTATAATATCCCCTCGTCATAACAACGCTTGGATGTACACCGTCAAGATATGCCACCGCTGCAAGGTATCTTTCACTTCTGTTTGCATAGCTGTCGCCCCATTTGGAAGATGTCAAAATGCTTCTCGGCGGGTCAAAATCAACAGTCTGCATTGCCGCACCTGTTTCACCGTTAAATACAGTTAAATACTCCGGTCCGCCATCCTTGCCCATAAGCAAACCGGATGAATTTCTGTAATCTTTTTTATCGTCACCCTTGGTTATATTTTTTCCTGCTTTTGAGACATAATTACCCTCACCGTCTTTTGAGCCCGGTGCTGTTTTTAATATGACTTCCGACTTACCGTCACCGTCAAAATCATAGACCATATATTGAGTATAGTGCGCACCCGCGCGGATATTAACTCCCAAATCTATTCTCCAAAGAAGAGTGCCGTCAAGCTCATATGCGTCCAAGTACACATTGCCCGTATAACCCTTAACGGAATTATCCTTTGAATTAGACGGGTCCCATTTTACGATGTATTCATATTCTCCGTCACCGTCAAGGTCGCCCACGCTCATATCGTTTGCGGTATATGTATATTCTTCATCTGTCGGCGTCTTTCCTCCGTCAGGAACTTTAAACGCAATGTCTTTATATGCCACAGAACGACCTTTATATGTTGTGTTTGTTGTCCAAACATCAACCGCCTCTGTTTTGTCTATTGCCTCACCTTTCGGCACAACTGTATACTTGTTATCCGCCGTGCCTTTTGAATCGGTATAGCAAGTTGCATCGTGTTCGCCTGTTGTGTATATTTTTTCACTGTCACGGTATATATCAAATGCTTGATTTGTAAGACTTTCCGTACCCAAAAGTCGCCACGACAAATACACACCGTCATTTGTTTTAACGGCAACAGTGCCTCGATCAAGTTTTTCCATTACTCGTTTTTCAGTAGTTGAATTTGTGTCGGCATATGACGTCAACACCGGTATTGACGCAACTGATGTAACCATTACAGCTGCCGTCAAAAATGCGGTTAATTTTTTTAACATAGTTTTTTCTCCCTTACTCCAAATGGCTCCAATATCTCTCTTGAGCCTCTTTTTTTATTATAAACTTTAATGAATAAAAATTCAAGAAGAGAATGAAATATTTGCCGATTTTTATACTAAAAAAGCTGAATTTGAATATATCCAAATTCAGCTTTTATGCTAATTTCCGCATTCAATACTTATTTCGTTAAACACTGTCAAATAGTCATTTATTGTCTTATTATCTTTTTCCGCACCTGAAACATCCATAATAGCCTCGCCGTTATGCATCATAACAGTTCTTGTGCCATGCTCAACCGCGTGACGAAGATTATGCGTTACCATAATGGTTGTTATGTTCTTTTCATGAACAATCTTATCCGTAAGCATCATAACCGTATCAGAAGATTTAGGGTCAAGCGCGGCTGTATGTTCGTCCAAAAGCAACAAATCAGGTCTGATCATAGTCGCCATAATAAGTGCAAGTGCCTGTCTTTGACCGCCCGAAAGTGAGCCTGCAAGAGTTGAAAGTCTGTTTTCAAGTCCCATACCCAAAAGTTCAAGCTGTGAACGGTAAAAGTCTTTTCTCTGACGGTTAAGTCCAAACGAAAGTCCGAAATTCTTACCCTTATTATCTGCGATAGACATGTTTTCCCATATAGTCATTGACGGACAGGTTCCCATTGCGGGATTTTGAAAAACTCTGCCTATTCTCTGAGCACGTTTAAAGTTTTTCAGCTTATTAAGCTCCTTACCGTCAAGCAAAACACTTCCGCTGTCAATCGGCATATCGCCCGAAATGACATTTAACATAGTCGTTTTTCCCGAACCGTTTGAACCGATAACTCCGACAAAATCACCGTCGTTTACTGTTATGTTAAAATCCGAAAAAAGCACCTTTTCATCAATAGTTCCTTGATTAAAAGTTTTATAAATGTGAGAAAGTTCAAGCATTTTTCTTCACCCCAACTTTCTTTTTTTTAAGCAAAAATTCGTCTACGCAAAGTGTTGCGATAAACAAAATCGTAATCATAAGGTTTGTATCCTGTGAACGCAAGCCTGCGGCAAGTGCGATTGAAATACAAGCCTTATAAATAATCATACCGAAAAGCACGCCTGTTGTAATTCTAAGGAATTTAATTTTCTTAAATATAGTCGAGCCGATAATAACGGCGGCAAGACCCATAACAACAGTACCCGTACCAGACGCAACGTTAAACGCTTTGCCGTATTGGCAGTACACCGCACCTGCAAGCGAAACAAGTCCGTTTGCAATCGCAAGACCGATAATTTTAATCGTTCCCGGATTTTGTGCAAGCGTGATTACAAGCCCCTCATTATCTCCGACACTTCTTAAAAGAAATCCCGACTTGGTACGCATATACCAATCAAGTGCAAACTTTGCGATAAGCGTAATCACAAGAATAACAACAAATTTAGAGTACAATGCAAAGTGACCGTTTCCGAAAAGAAAAGCTGTCTGTGAGAAAATAGTCGTTGTATCCATACTTAGGAAATCCGACGCTTTTCCGACTATTCCGTAATTTATCGAATAAAGAGCCGTCATAGTAAGAATACCGCAAAGAAGATTGCGTATTCTGAGTTTTACGTTGAAAATTCCCGTAAACATACCGGCTATGCACCCTGCGGCAAATGCCGCAAGCAATGCAAGCCACGGATTAAGACCGTTATTAATCATCACAAAGCATATAGCTATTCCGAGAGGGAACGTACCGTCTACAGACAAATCGGGGAAATCAAGAATGGTATAGGTAATATACACACCCATAGCCATTATTCCATATATCAGTCCCTGCTCAAGTATTCCGACTATCAGTCCTTCAATCATGATTCAGACGGAGCGTTTTTGACCTCAGCTCTGTCTGTGATTGACTGCGGTATTGTTACTCCGATTTTTTCTGCGGCATCAGTGTTGATAGTAATTTTACTTTCTGTAAGAGTTTCGTAAGGGATATTCTTAACGTCCTCACCCTTTAGCACTCTTGCAGCCATAACGCCTGCTTTTTTACCAAGTTCAATGTAGTCGATACCGGCTGACGCGATACAGCCGTTTCCTACTTGTTCTTCTTCACTGCCGAATACAGGAATGTTTTTAGCAGTTGCCTTTTCAAGAAGTATAGGCAAGTTTTCAACAACTGTGTTGTCTGTCATATTTGAGATACAGTCAACTTCGCTTACCAAAAGGTCTACTGCCTGCGGAATTTCAGCGGCATTTGTAATACCCTTTTCAACAAGTTCAAAACCGTATTCGCCTACTTTTTGCTTGTATGTTTCTATTGTAGAAACAGAATTTGCTTCACTTGTTGTGTAAAGTATACCGATTTTCTTTGCCTCAGGCAACATTTCACGGATAAGCTTTAACTGTTCGTCAACAGGCAACATATCGCTTACACCTGTAATTCCGTCCATTGCCTGTGTATCGCTTTCTGCAAGCTTTGCGGCAACAGGGTCTGAAACTGCGTTAAAGATTACAGGAATTTTTGCTTCATAAGCCGCATTGTAGCAAGCCTGTGCAGACGGTGTTGCGATACCGCATACAAGGTCCATACCTTGTGAAACAAATTGCTGTGCGATTTGTGTATTTGTTGAGTCGTCGCCTTTTGCAGATGATTCTGTAATATCATACTTGATACCCTCTGAATCAAGTCCCTGCTTAAAGCCCTCGCGGCAGTTATCAAGCGACGGATGGTCTGCGTATTGAAGTACACCGATTTTGTATGTATCTTTAGCATTTGTGTCTGTTGCTCCGTCAGTTCCACCGTTTTGTGTGCCTCCGCAACCTGCCAAAGAAACGGCACATAGTGCGGCTGTTAGTCCCATTGCAATAATCTTCTTTAAATTTTTCATTTTACATCTTCCTTTCTTTTTTGCAAGAAAAAACAGAAAAACCTCTCAGACAGATAAGTCCAAGAGGCATAAAAATCATATTAAAATATGCTCTGTCTGTTCTAATCTCATCTAATCTGTGTTATATTATACTAAACTTTACTGCCATTTGTCAATAGTAAAAACAAATTATCTGAAATTAAGCGTAGAAAGTCCGAGCGGTGTCGAATATTCAATCAACTTATTCTCTATTTGAGTCTTTCTGTCACCCTCAGCTATTGCCGGCTGATAGTCGTTATACTCATCATGACCCGAAATTGTTGCGGGAATAAGCGTCATATTATCGTCCTCCTGCATAACCCCGTCAACAAACGTAAATGTCTGTCTGTATATAACTGTGTCCTTGTCCGCCGGGTTATTGTTACCGCCGAAGCAGAAGTTACCTAAGCTGTACGCTATATATTTACCGTTGTATTTTTCAATACCCTGCAAAACGTGAGGGTGTGTTCCCAAAACAAGGTCTGCACCTGCGTCAATCGCCTTGTGTGCAAGCTCTGTTTGTGTATCGTTCGGAGCGGTAGCCTTTTCTTCGCCCCAGTGAATACTTACTATAACAAGCTGTGCACCAAGACTTTTAACCGAACCGATAACATTTTCAAGTTTTGCCGCCTCTGTTTCGTCAAGTGCGTCAATTCCGACAAGTCCGACCGATATTCCGTTTACATCTCTTATCGCGGTATTCGTGCCTATAAAATTGGAGATACCGGCCTCATTCAAATATTTTATCGTGTCCGAAAGACTTACGTCACTGTAATCGGCACTGTGGTTATTTGCAAGGTTTGCCGCCTCAACGCTGGACGATGTAAGTATCTGCACATATTCAGGCTTACCCCTGAAAGCAAACTGCTTATCCTGTCTTGTTCCTTGATTTGACAAAGTACCCTCAAAATTTACAATAGTTAAATCGTCCTCCGAAAATATCGGTGCAACATTTTTAAAGAAATATGAATAATCGCCGTTTAAAGATTCGGCAACCGATTTAAAGCTGCCGTTTGGGTCTGCGTTTATGTCAGTTGCCAACGTACAGTCGCCGACAGCCGTCATTGTGACCGTCTGTACGGTAGGTGTATATTCTTTTTCAGCCTTTTTTTCTGCACGTTTATTAGATGTAAATGCAAGTACGGTGGCAGATATGAAAAGAATCACCGCCAAGCATATAGTTACCTTTCGTATACTCATTTATAATCTCCCAAGTTATTTTAATCAACAGTTTAATTTTATTCTAATGCAACTGTTTTGTCAATATAAAATTTAACCGTTTGGTTTAACAATCTTTTTAATTTTTTGTTTTAATGTTAAATACGCAAGTTTTGCTTTTGACGTTTGCTTTGCTACATTTGCGTTTGCATGAGCATTTATCATTTCGGTAAATTTTTGTGCCATCAAGTAATACACACGTTTTTTATAATGGTTTACACTGTCGTTAAAATCATCGTCCGACGTTATATATTCATTCACATCAAACAACGTCACGTTTTTGCAGCCGTCAAATTCTTTCCGTACCGCCGCATTATATTCCTTGTGGTCATTGTGCCTGTTCACCCAAGCCTCCAGCTTATTATCCTTGTACTCACGTTCGCAGCCAAGCAAAATAACAAGTTCCGTATCGGTTTTGATATGCTCATAGATAAACCGCAGATTTTCCGCTGTCTGCTTTGGTGTAAGTCTGCCCAAAAATTCATATTCTTCCGCAATCTTCTGCAAATCCTTTTCTTTAAAATCACAATTTGCGGTATAAACTTCTTTATTAATATACTTTTTCCACATAGCCTTGTCTGTAAGCGGATAAATATACTCACCAAACGCAAAAACAGCACCGTTGTTTTTATTTCGATACACGCCGAGATTAGCGTCAGTCAAAATACTTATAAAAATCATTCCGTACTTATTTTTATAAATGCTGTCCGAGTACATTTGGCTGTCGCATATCGGAAGTTTACAAATTTCGGCTGTTTCTTCGTCTGTAATCGAATAGGCATTTACAATTTGCGAAGTATGGTTCATACCCTCAATCGCAACACCGAGCGACTGTTTTTCGCGGCTCACATACGTGAACTCACAATCAAATATATCCTCATTTTTTATGAACGAAAATATTTGATTTAAGTCGCAAGGCCCTTTTATAAGCACCTTAAAACCGGTATTTTTTATGTCCTCAAATTCATTATCCGTCTTTACGTTATCTTGATTTATCCACATTACAGTCGGCTCGTTTTTGCCAATTTTAACCGACACGTCACCTACAATATCAAGTTTCGGACAACCGATTTTTTCATATGTATATTGCTCAATCCCCATACCGAGCGTACGGCACGAAAACAGAAAATGCACAAGCGTATTATCCTTTACGGCATAAAAGCCGACAATTCCGTATTCACCGTACTTGTCATACGCCGTTATATATTCACATTTCGCATTTTTATCTTCAAACAACGCTTTAAGTTCGTCTTTCGTTGAACGCACTTTCGTAAAATTAAGCTGATTTGCACGGAATATAAGCTCATGCAATCTGTCAATGTGTTCCGCACAATCCGAATGAAAATCAACGTGGATATTGCTCTGTCGCAAAAATTCTTCATTTGAACCGATACTCTTTTTAATCTTATTTTTCTTTTCAAGCACCTTGTAACTTTCAAGACGTGATAATTTTTCGTCATTCTTATCTAGTTTTGAAACCGCCGCATAAAGTTCACCGATTTTATCGGGCAGCATTGTCATAATATCGGGGCAGAAAAACTTTGCCTCCTCCAAATTCAGCTTATTATCGTCAATAAAAAGTACATTGCAAGGTCTTAAATTCATACTTTCGACAGTATCTTTAATCCTCTGACCTTTCGGCTCCCAGTTAATCGAATTGAACACAAAATACTTATCCAAACCCCATTCTTTCAGCTTATCGATACACGGCTTTTCATCATTTTTGGAACAAATCGAATTGACAATTCCCTTTTTTGAGGATAACAAAACAAGGTCGCAAGCCTGCTTAACAGGTGCGACCTTTTGTTCTGAAATAGTACCGTTCCAAAAGGTTTCGTCAAGGTCCCATATAATCAATTTGATTTTAGATGCGTCCATAACAAATTCCCCCTTGGGTTCATTTTAATTATTTCAATATAATATCTTCTCTTGAAGGACCGTTAGAAACAATCTTAATAGGCACTTCAAGTTCTTTTTCAACAAATTCGATGTACTTACGGCAATTTTCCGGTAAGTCTTCATATTTCTTGATACCTCTGATGTCAGTTTTCCAACCGGGAAGAACTTTCAAAACAGGCTTTGCTCTTTCAAGCTTGTTTGTTGTAGGGAAATCTCTGATAACTTCACCGTCAACTTCATATCCCACACATACAGGAATTTCATCAAGATAACCAAGTACGTCAAGTACAGTAAATGCAACTTGAGTTGTACCCTGTACACGACAGCCGTAACGTGACGCAACACAGTCGAACCAACCCATACGTCTCGGTCTGCCTGTTGTAGCACCGAATTCACCGCCGTCACCGCCGCGTCTTCTAAGTTCATCTGCCTCTTCGCCGAATATTTCCGAAACAAATGCACCTGCACCAACTGCTGATGAATATGCTTTTACAACTGTAATTATGTCTGTAATTTCATACGGAGGAATACCTGCACCAACCGCACCGTAACCGGCAAGAGTAGATGAAGAAGTTGTCATCGGATAAATACCGAAATCAGGGTCTTTCAGTGAGCCAAGCTGACCTTCCAAAAGAATTTTCTTACCCTCTTTGATTGCGTTGTGCATAAATGCAACCGAATCAATCACATACGGCTTAATCATATCGGCATATTCCATAAGTGTATTGAAAAGCTCGTCTGCATCCAATAGCGGTTTATGATAGATATGTTCAAGCATAAGATTTTTTACTTCGATTACGTTCTTAATCTTTTCCTTTAGTCTTTCAGGCTCGAAAAGTTCCCAAACCTGAAAACCGATTTTTGAAAATTTATCTGAAAAGAACGGTGCTATACCTGACTTTGTAGAACCGAACTGACGGTCTGAAAGTCTTTCTTCTTCATACTGGTCAAACAACTTGTGATAAGGCATAAGAACCTGTGTTCTTTCTGACACAACAATGTTCGGCTTCGGAACACCACGTTTTACGACCTCGTCAATTTCCTTTATAAGTTCAGGAATATCAAGTGCAACACCGTTTCCGATCATATTTGTTACATTCTGATTGAATGAACCTGACGGAAGAAGATGCAATGCAAATTTTCCGTATTCGTTTATAATAGTGTGACCTGCGTTTGCACCGCCCTGAAATCTGATTACGATGTCACTGTCAGCAGCAAGCATATCTGTAATCTTGCCCTTACCTTCATCGCCCCAGTTTGCACCAACTATTGCTTTTACCATGTATTTGTCCTCCTATGCTAACCAAGCGTTTGCCTGATTTTTAATTTCATAACTTATTTTTCAATTACAAGCTCAATGCGTGTTGTTTTACCGGAAATTGTTGTTTTCGCCTCTTGAGCGCTCCATGTATAATCTGTGCCTTGAAATGCTCCGCCGAATCTGTCAACTTCACTGCCGTTTTCATCAATGCACCTAAATTCAACCACAACCAAACCACGACCTTCAAGATATGTTTGAAGTGTGTATGTTATATCATAGTTGCCGTCCGAATTTTTTACCGCGTCAAGAATTTTAAATTCTTTCATATAACTTGCATACTGCTCATTATCGGCGTTATATTCGATTGTATTAACTGAATTGACAGGCGTTTCTGTCGGTGACGGTGTCGGCACGTCAGTATCTGTATTATTGTCAGAATTGCTTTCAATAATAACAGTTTGACTTTCGCCGTCCCACTCTACCTTACAGCCAAAGCACTCCGAAACCGCACGAACAGGAACAAGCGTATGCCCGTCTATAATCATCGGCGGTACATCAAGTTCAATATCGTTTGATGTCGGCAAGTTCGCCTTAACCGACTCCTTATGAATTGTCTTGTCACCCACACGCATACTGATATAAAACAAATCAGTATCCGAACGTCTTGTGTTGATAGTCTGAGTTTCCTCTTCCCACTCAACATCTGCGCCCAATGCCTCGAATATCACACGCATAGGCACAAGTGTGCGTTCGTCTATAATTTGTGGCTGAACGTCAAATTCAAGCGTTTTGCCGTCAAGTATCACTTTAATATTATCCTCGCAGTGTACGGTCACAAACGACATCGCAACCATACAAACCGCAACAAGGCAAAATATAATTTTCTTCATATAATTACCTCTAAATTTATATTTCAAATAAATCAGACGTTAATTTCAACTTCAATACCAAGTAAATCCTTGTTCTTTTCAAGAACAGGCTCAACGTAATCCTTTAAGAAATCTTCAACCTGCTGCGGAGCACGTCCGACAAAATTTTCAGGTTTCATAACGGCATTAATTTCTTCCAAAGTCAAACCGAATGCAGGATCACCGGCGATAAGTTCGGCAAGGTTGTTTTCCTTACCCTCCATTTTAACAGTCTTTCCCGCCTCCATAGAATATACTCTGATTTTTTCGTGAAGATCCTGTCTGTCGCCGCCTTTTTTAACGGCATCCATCATAATATTTTCAGTAGCCATAAACGGAATTTCACGCATGAACTGCTGATTAATTACTTTATCATATACCACAAGTCCGTCAACAACGTTGATGTACAAGCTAAGAATAGCGTCTACCGCAAGAAAAGCCTCAGGAACTGAAATTCGCTTATTTGCACTGTCATCAAGTGTTCTTTCAAACCATTGTGTTGATGCAGTGATTGCCGGATTAAGTGCGTCTACTATTACATATCTTGCAAGAGAGCCGATTCTTTCACTTCTCATAGGGTTTCTCTTATAAGCCATTGCCGATGAACCGATTTGCGACTTTTCAAACGGTTCTTCAATCTGCTTTAAATGTTGAAGAAGTCTGATGTCGTTTGAGAACTTGTACGCACTCTGTGCGATAAGGCTCAATGTATTAAGCATTTGAGAGTCAAGTTTTCTCGGATATGTCTGACCGCTTACAGGGAATGATTCTTCATAACCCATTTTTTCGGCAATCTTCTTGTCAAGCATTTTACATTTTTCATGGTCCCCCTCAAAAAGTTCAAGGAAACTTGCCTGTGTACCCGTTGTACCCTTACAGCCCAAAAGCTTTGCCTTTGAAAGCTGATAATCAACGTCCTCAAGGTCCATAAGCAAATCTTCAAGCCACAATGACGCACGCTTACCTACTGTTGTAGGCTGTGCCGGCTGAAAATGAGTAAATGCCAATGTCGGCAAATCCTTATATTCCTTTGCAAACTTTGCAAGCTCTCCGATAAGACATACAAGCTTTTTCTTAACAAGCTGCATAGCCTCTGTCATTATGATAATATCAGTGTTGTCACCGACATAACAACTTGTTGCACCCAAGTGAATAATAGGCTTTGCGTCCGGGCACTGTACGCCGTATGCGTAAACGTGCGACATTACATCGTGACGAACTTCCTTTTCACGAGCCTTTGCAACATCATAATTAATATCGTAAATATGCTCTTTCATTTGAGCAATCTGTTTGTCTGTTATATCAAGTCCAAGTTCTTTTTCACTTTCGGCAAGTGCAATCCAAAGTTTTCTCCAAGTTGAGAATTTCTTGTCCGGAGAAAAAATGTACTGCATTTCCTTTGACGCGTAACGTGAGTTTAACGGACTTTCGTAAGTATTTGTTGCCATTTCATTTACTCCTCTAAATTTTTTATAAGACCGAAGAAAATCGCTTTGATTGCCACTTTGCAGTCGACGGTGCCGTACATATGCACTGCCCTCGGCAAAAAGCGGTGAACCGGGCAATTTAATTCGGTCTACACTTAATTATAGTCCAAGACGTTTAAATACCTCTGCATATGCCTCTTCAACATTGCCCATATCACGTCTGAAACGGTCTTTGTCAAGTTTTTCGTGAGTTGTAGCGTCCCATAGACGGCAAGTGTCAGGTGAGATTTCATCCGCAAGAATAATCTGACCGTCAGGAGTTTTACCAAACTCAATCTTGAAATCAACAAGTTCTATATTAATACTTTCAAAATATGCTTTTAGAACATCATTTACTTTAAAAGTAAGGTCAGCAATAGTATCAAGATCCTCTTTAGTAGCGGCACCGATAGCGATAATCTGATAATCGTTAATCATAGGATCGCCAAGGTCGTCGTTCTTTAGACAGTATTCCAAAGTTGTGCAGTTTAATTTCTTGCCTTCTTCAACGCCGAAACGCTTTGAGAAACTACCTGCCGCAATATTTCTGATGATTACTTCCAAAGGTACGATTTCTACTCTCTTAACAACAGTTTCTCTGTCTGAAATTTCTTCAACAAAGTGAGTAGGGATACCGTTCTTTTCCATAATTTGCATAAGGAAGTTTGACATTTTGTTGTTCACAACACCCTTACCTGCAATTTGACCTTTTTTAAGACCGTTAAATGCAGTTGCGTCATCTTTGTAATCAACGATGTAAAGATTTTCGTCATCAGTTTTAAAAACCTTCTTTGCTTTTCCTTCGTAAAGCTGTTCCATTTTCTTCATATTTATCAGTTCCTTTCCTGTAAACATAATTTTACTTCTATATTATATTATAAACCGCCGATAAAATCAAGACTAATCAAAAAATATCGTAAATTTTAGAATAAAAAAGTATTTTGCAATGTGCGAAACCACCCCTCAGTCGGCTGTGCCGACAGCTCCCCTCTATGGGAGCCTTTTTTCTCTCCCTGAGGAGAGGTGGCACGCAGTGACGGAGTGGTGGCATTATTAATCCACTCTTTACACACACGCGATTATCGGTCGTCCTACATACCCCTCGGTCAGCTGTGCCGGCAGTTCCCCTCTATGTGGACCTTTCTTGCCTCTCCTTGAGGAGAGGTGGCACGCAGTGACGGAGTGGTGGCTATTCATCAACCACACTCCGTAGGGGCAATCATCGTTTGCCACACGCAACCACCCCTCAGTCGACCTTGTCGACAGCTCCCCTCTATGGGAGCCTTTTTTCTCTCCCTGAGGAGTGGTGGCAACACCCAAAATCAAATTTACACAAAATTAATCTAAATTTATTTCAAAAAACTATTGACAAACCGAAAAACGTCTGTTATAATGAACTCATAAATCAGTAATGATTATCATTATTGATTTTGAAGGAGTGAAATGTATGAAGTATTCAAAACAGCGTGAGGCACTTCTAACGCTGCTTAGAAGTACACGCTCCCACCCGTCGGCTGATTGGCTGTACGAAAATCTGCGTAAGGAATTTCCAAACATCAGTCTTGGAACTGTATACAGAAACCTTGCACAGCTTGCGGAAAACGGAGATATTTTAAAAATCAGCACTTCCGCAAACAAAGAACATTTCGACGGTTTTGTCCACCGACATTTTCATTTCGTATGTAATAAGTGTGACAAAATATACGATGTTGATTTAGACGGTATGGACGAGATAAAAAATCAAGCGGCGGAAAAATTAAATGCAGATATAGAAGACTATTCGCTTATATTTTACGGTATCTGCGAAAATTGTAGTAGTAAAAAAAATAATTAATTCTAAGGAGGAAATTTATTATGAAAAAGTATGTATGTCCGGTATGCGGTTATGTTCACGAGGGTAACGAACCACCTGAAAAATGTCCACAGTGCGGTGTTCCGGGTTCAAAGTTCACTGTTATGGAAGAGGGTACTGCACTAAACTTTGTATGTGAACACGTTATCGGAGTAGGCGCAAAGGATCAGGTTGAAGCTGATGTTTACGAAGGTCTAAAGGCTAATTTTGAAGGCGAATGTACAGAAGTCGGTATGTATATCGCAATGAGCAGACAGGCAATCCGCGAGGGTTATCCTGAAATCGGCGAATTTTATATGAGAGCCGCTTTGGAAGAGGCTGAACACGCTGCAAAATTTGCTGAACTTCTTGGTGAAGTTGTAACTCCGTCAACAAAGAAAAATCTTGAACTTAGATCAGAGGCTGAGTGTGGTGCAACAGCAGGTAAACTTGAACTTGCAAAGAGAGCAAAAGAACTTGGCTACGACGCTATTCACGACACAGTTCACGAAATGGCAAAAGATGAGGCAAGACACGGAAAAGGCTTTGAAGGTATGTTAAAGAGATATTTTGGTTAATGCCAAAAATGGCTTAAAACCTGATAAAATTGGATATTTTACAAGAGCTTGTTCAATCACGAACAGGCTCTTTTTCTTTGCTTTTTTAACCTCAAATTGTGGCGTGATTGTGGCGCGAGCCTTAAAAAATCATTGAAAAACTTTGTCCAAAAAGTTTGCCGAAAATTTTTGTTAATTTAGTGAGGGAATAGATCGCATAATATCACTAAAAATATTTTTATCTGGGGATTTCCCGAATATACCGCCGCCCCTTATGCTTCTATTATACCGCCGCTGCAATTAGCTTTTTCTTCTGGAACACAAAAGGCGGCATATCGCCGCCTCGTGAAAAATATATTAGTGGAAACTATTTTTATTATGACAATCAAATTAGTGGCTTTTCTGGTAATCTAAAAAGTCATTAGTAGCGTTCTTTTCGCCTTCTGTCATTTTTTCACCGCTTTTCATTTTCTGAATACCTGAATTCAAATCTTTATCATATTGTGAAGTTCCTCCACAAGAACATAATGATAATGTTGCAATAATTGTTAATAATATAAGTAATTTTTTCATAGATAAACATCCTTTCATCATCTACATATTTTAATATAAATTATAGCTTGTGTATTTTATTTGTCATTTCCACTAAAATTTTATTGTTTTAATATATTATTTAAAA
>OLNN01001459.1_pt1 | contig 19502 bp, 24 predicted proteins | sample 1672141 | NCBI WGS metagenome assembly OLNN01 (sample SAMEA3136652, study PRJEB25190) | human gut metagenome | biome: human gut; feature: human-associated habitat; material: faeces | place: Austria | collected 2013 | reverse complement strand
CCGCCTTGTCCAGCCGTTCGAGCTTTTCGCGCTTCTCGGCGTTGCTGAAAAAGCCAAGTTGGACCGGTGTATCGGCTGGCACCAGCGAGGCACCGCGCACACCGACGCCCCGCAGCGGCTTGCCCCAGCGGTAATTACTTTTGAAAAGTTCAAACGCTATCTGTGCGATCTCCAAACTACTGCTGGTGGGCGTTTCGATCTTGCACTGCCGGACAAATCCACATAAGTCGCAATCCCGGACGCTGACCTCCACCACGGTGCATTTCATGGCGAGTTCCCGCATCCGCATGGCGACACTCTCGGCCATGACCAGCAGCATCAGCCAGACATCCTCATCGTTGACGAGGTCCCGCGGCGTGGTGCCAGAATTGCCCACACTCTTGACCGCCGCCACATGGTCCTGCTTCGCCACCGGCGAGGCATCCAGCCCGCGGGCGAAGGCGGACAGCGAATACCCCACCTTGCCAAACCAGCCGTGCAGAGTCTCCGGGTTGGTCTGCGCCAGCTGCCCGATCGTGCGGATGCCGTAATAATTGAGCTTGCGCTGGGTGGCGTGACCCACATAGAGCAGGTCCTGCACTGGCAGCGGGTAGACGATCTCCTTGTAATTATCCGTCTCAATGCGGGTGATGGCGTCCGGCTTTTTGTAGTCGCTGCCCAATTTTGCGGTGACTTTATTGTCGGAAACGCCGATGCTCACCGTGATGCCCAGCTCTCGTTTGACCCGGTCGCTGATCTCCCGCGCAATGGTCATCGCGCTGCCGAACAGGCCCACGCTGCCGCTCACATCGGCCCAGCTTTCATCCAGGCCAAACGCCTCGACCTGGTCGGTGTAGTCCTGCAAAATCTCCCGCATATAGCCGCTGTACCGCATATACTCGCGGTAGTGCGGCGGCACGATGATGAGGTCGCGGCAGCATTTTTGCGCCTCCCAGATTGCCATGCCGGTCTTGACCCCCATCCGCTTGGCCGGGTAGCTGGCGGTCAGCACGATGCCGTGACGGTCCTCCTTCGAGCCGCAGACGGCGATCCGTTTGCCACGTAAGGTGGGGTTTTCCTGCATTTCAACCGAAGAATAGAAGCTGTTGGCATCGACATGGAGTATGTGTCGGCCTGACATACGACAACCCCCTTCAGCCTTATTATAATTGCTTGTTTCTTCACTTTCAAGGCTTTATATTTGAAAACCCATGTAATTGTATGCTTGACTTGCGGTCCCGGCTATGCTATGATAAGGACATAGAAGTATAGGGAGGCGCGCTATGAGCTGGAATGAACGCATCAAGGCAGCGCGGGAGGCGCAGAAACTGACCCGCGAGCAGACCGTGCACAAAATGCGGGAGTATCTGCCTGCGGGCAAGACGGCCGTTGCCCGCACCCTCATCGCCTGGGAACAGGGCGACAGCGAACCCAAGGTGACCCAGGCCATCGCGCTGGCGCGGGCGTTGGGCTACCACGAGGTTTCCGAATTGTTCAGCCAGGTGGAAGGCCCGCAGCTCAACCGGCTGGGCATGGACCGGCTGGAGGAATACCGCCAGCTGCTGCTGCAATCGGATGAATTCCGGGAACTGCCCGCCGTACATCGCCTGCGCACACTGCCGGTCTATTTGCAGCCTGCCTCCGCCGGTACCGGCCAGTGGCTGGACGACGATCTGGCCGAGGAGATGGAGGTGGACGATGCCGTCCCGGCCAGGGCCGAATTTGGCGTCCGCTTGGCGGGTGACAGTATGTCGCCGCGGTTTGCGGACGGGCAGATCGTCTGGGCGCGCAAGGCCGAGCAGGCCGAGAATGGCGAGATCGTTCTGTGTGTGTTGAACGAGCAAGGCTACTGCAAAAAGCTGAAATATGATGCAGACGGCGTGTATCTGGTCTCGCTCAATCCGGCTTATTCCCCCATCCCGGTGCGGGAAAGCGACGAGTTCCGCATTGCGGGGGTCGTGGTAGGGTAAGCTATTGCATATAAGTTGCCGATCCTGTTCCTTTATAGAAGGGGGCGAACGTCATGTGTGGCCGTTACCAGTTTTCTTCCAAAGAAAGCCGCGAGATGCAGCAAATCGTCCGCGACGCTGAGCGCCGCAGCCGCGGACAATTCAATGAGCTGAACTTCCCGATGGCGGGCGATGTCGCACCCGCCCAGGTCGCGCCGGTGCTGATCTCCAGTGGTGACAAGGTCGTGGCCGAATTCCAGCGCTGGGGCATCCCCGGTTGGCGCGGCGGGCTGATGATCAACGCCCGCGCCGAGACCGTCTGCGAGAAACCGATGTTCCGCCGCAGCATGGCAGCCCAGCGGTGCGTTATCCCCGCCAGCGGGTATTACGAATGGGACGCGGGCAAGCACAAGTATTTCTTCCAGGTGCCGGGCAAACCGATCTACTTGGCAGGCATCTACGACAATGTGGACGGCACCAACTGCTATGTGGTGCTGACCACCGCGCCGAACGCTTCGGTGCAGGGTATCCACGATCGGATGCCGCTGTTTTTGTCCCATGAGCAGGTGCGACCCTGGCTGACCGACCCGCAGGCAGCGCTGACGCTGCTGACCATTGTTCCGCCGGCGCTGCAAAGGACCTGCGAGGATGGGCAGTTGAGCTTTGGGGATTTGCTTTGACAACGTACAGGAGGTAGCCGTATGTATACCACCGAGACTAAGCAGGAAATTGAACGGGTTCTTGCCGTGTTCAAACCGTATATCGATCAGGCGGATTACCTTGAGATCCTTTGGTCGAATAAAATGCAGTGCTATGTGTCGCTCTTTATTGACACCACACGCGGCTGCTTTGACGGGGCTGATGCGATTCAATCCGCCGAGGAGATTTGCGACAAGTGTTATACCGAGATCGGCAACGACATCCTTCTCGAAAACGACCGCGAGTATGAACTTTGGCAGATGCATAAGCTGGAGCGGGACGAGTTTTTGCGCCGCGTTCAGCCGTATGATGCACAGTTGCCGGAGTATCACTACCTGATTGAGCGGCTGTTGTCGCCACCGGCACAGGCGAAATAGAGCGCTGGTGGTGTTGCATCCGGCATCTTTCCGTGCTATGCTGGAACAAATGCGATACGAAACAAAAGGTGTGTTTTCGATGAACCTGATGATCAGTTCCCTGGAATATGATTTCCACTCGCTCGTCAAGGTGGCCGAGATGGCGGGGCTCGCCGGCGTGGTGAGCTTCCACCAGGCCGGCAATGATTACCTCGTGACCTTCCCCGATGTGGCAGATGCTCCCAAGATGGCCGCCGATTTCCGGGCAAGGCTGCGGGGGCTGGAAAACAATATCTGGAACTTTTGAGAGAATGCTTTTGCAGAGGGCCGGGCGGCCCTCTATTTTTGTTTATTCGCTGCATCGTCAGTTCAGCATCTCACCCGGACGGGTACTCATCAAGCGATAGAGGTCGGTATTTTGCGGGAACGCATTGGTGAACGGCACCAGCTGCCCGCCGCAGCGGATCAGGCCGCAGCCCGCGGGGACATCGGTGATGTAACCGAGCTGGGTGTCCGAAATGTGGAGCAGCTTGGCCAGTTCCTCGCGATCGGTGGCAGATTGGTTGAGCAAGATCAGGAATTCGCTGTTCGCCAGCATCAGGCGGGCGGTGTCGGATCGCAGCAGTTCATCTACGTTCTGTGTCAGGCCGGTGATCAAACCGTTGTACTTGCGGATGCGTTTCCAGAGTTTGTAGAAAAAGTTGGCGCTGTACTCATACCGAAAAAGGATGTAAAACTCATCCGCCACGATCCAGGTGCGCTTGCCGCGCTTCTGGTTCTGGATGACCCGGTTATAAATGGCGTCCAGCGTCACCAGCATCCCCAGCGGCATCAGCTGCTCGCCCAGTTCCCGGATGTCGTAGTCGATGATGCGGGCCTGGGTATCGACGTTGGTGTACTTGGCAAAGGTGTTGAGCGTGCCCGTGATAAACAGCTCGCTGGCCAGCGCCAAGCCCTGGGCTTCCGGCTCCGGCTGCATCTTGAGCAGGCGGTAAAAATCCCGCAAGGTCGGCGGCGTACCCTGGTAACCGTTGCGGATGTAGGGCTGGTAGACCAGTTCGGTGCATCTGCCCAAAATGGATTTCTCTTTGGCCGTCACCTGCCCGCCGCCGACCAGCTGCTCATACAGCGAGAGCACAAACTCGCTTTTTGCCACGATCGGGTTGCGTTCGTCGCCGTAGCTGCGGTCCATGTCCAGCGCATTGATGTGGGTGTCCGAGGTGGCCGAGATCTGGATGACCTCGCCGCCCAGCGCACGGGTCAGGTGGCCGAACTCGCTTTCGGGGTCGAGGATGAGGATGTCATCTTCGGTCGCCAGCGCGATCTGTACGAGTTCCTCTTTGGCGCTCATCGACTTGCCGGACCCGGACACACCCAAACGGAAGCTGTTGCCGTTCAACAGCTTGGTGCGGTCGGCCACGATCATATTCTTGCTTACGGCGTTCTGACCGTAGTAGATGCCGCCCGGCTGCAGGATTTCCTGGGCGCGGAACGGGATCAGGACGGCAGTACTCTCGGTGGTCAGGGTGCGCAGGGCCTGGATGCGGCGCAGGCCGTAGGGCAGCACGGTGTCGAGGCCGTCCTTTTGCTGCCAGCGCAGCGTCGAGAGCTGGCACAAATGCTTGCGTCCCACCGATTGCAAGGTCTCGGTGTCGCTGTCGAGCTGCTTCTGGCTGTCGGCCATGTGAACGAGCGTGACCAACCCGAACATCATGCGCTGGTCGCGGGTGGTCAGGTCGTCCAGCATCTCCTTGGTCTCCTTGCGCTGCAATTCCATATCGTAAGGGATGGTGGCCGACCAGTTGTTGGCGGCGTTCTGCTTGCGCTGCCAGTTGGCCACGTTTGTTTCTACACCCAACAACGTGTTTTGTAGTTGCCGGGCGGCTTCGTCGGTGGGCACAGGCAGGATATCGATGGAGAGTATCATGCTGCGGTCAAGATCGCAGAGTTCGGATATGAAACTGTCCTTGATGTAGCTGGCGTAATCCTTCAAATACAGCACCCGACCGAAGCGGCCGTCGATTTGGAAGTGGTCGGCGGCGAACTCCATGCTGTCGGGGCAGAGCCAGTCCTTGAAGCTGTGGCCGCGTTTGGCGTGCTGGCGCAGGTCGAAGTCGAACGCGGGCGGCTGGCCCGCCTTGAAAAAGTCCCGCAGCAGGCGGAGGCGGTCGGGCGTGGACAGCTCCGCCGCCACCGAGCTGAGCTTGGCGAGATGGGTGACCAGGTCGGTGCCGACGCGGGCGAAATAGGTGCGGGCCTCGTCGATGTTCCGCTTGACGATGCTGACGGTCAGGTACCGCTCCCGCACCATACTGTTGCTGGTGCCGGTGACTTGGGCGCGCAGCATCTCGTTGAATTCCTCGCGGTAATGGTCGAGGGCGTCGCCGTGCAAGGGCAGCAGCACCGACCGCTCGAAGTCCTCCTTGTCGATGCGGCGGTTGTGGATCGTGATTTTGGCCGATGCGCCGGAATCCAGCGCGTTGAGCAGGGCGCAGTAGTCGAGGAACATCGCCATCTTGTCGTCCTTGTCGGCAATAGCATAGTTGATGTCGGTGAAGGACCAGCTTTTGGAATACTGATTGCCCACCTGGAAAATGCCGTCCGGCCAGATGCGGCGGATGGGGATGGCGTCCTGCACCGAGCGCGGGACCTTGAACTTCACGCGCTCTTGGCGCTTGGCAGTTGCCAGCGTCTTGGTCAAGGACGGGCCTCCGGGATAGTGCTGGTATCAGGCATCTGATTGGTTTTAAGTTTGGATTTCGTCATGCGATTCCTCCGTTTCGGTTTAGATTTGTCGGCTTTGAAATCATCGGTTTTATCTGTGTGCTTTTTGCGTTGGCTCTTGCGCTTGCAGCCCTCGGCAATGGCCGGCTGTACGGCCTGGTAGTACAGGCAGTCCGACTTGAATACCAATCGTTTGGGCATAAGAATTTCGGACTTGATCCATGCCCACAGCAGCTGCTCGGCCGTCATGCCGTGGTAGGAAAAGAAACCACAGGCCGCGAACGGCGCAGCGCCCAGGATGCACATCCAGCCCACCTGCTCGGCGCCGACGATGGGCCGCAGGCAAAAATAAAGGCCCACTGCCGCGCCAAGCGCCAGCAGTGAACAGACAAATTGCCGGGTGTTGAGCCCGAAAAAGATGTTTTCATGGTAGTTGCGGATCTCTTTGGGGATTTTTATTTCGATAGGAACCATCTCCTTTATAGGTTGTATTTCTCCTACTTTTCGTGTATACTGGTAACAGAAGGAGGTGCCTGATATGGTCATCAACACAGACAATCTGGTGTCCATCACCGAAGCCAACCAGAACTTTTCCCGCGTGGCACGGCTGGTGGATGAGAACGGCGCGGCCGTCATTCTCAAAAACAATACGCCGCGCTACGTACTGATCGAGTTCAGCCAACTGGAAAGCGAACAGCAGGCTTCCGATGAGGATGTCCTGGCAATTTCCAGACGCCTCATGGCCAAGAACAAGGAAGCCTATGAGGTGCTGGCCAAATGAAGCGGTTGACAAAACGGCTGGTCCTTCTGCTTCATGAGCAGCTGCTGCAGGAGTTCGGCGGAACGCCCGGCGTCCGTGACGAGGGGCTTCTGGACTCGGCTCTGGCGGCCCCGTTCCAGACGTTTGACGGGCAAAGCCTCTACCCTTCTGTGCAGTCCAAGGCGGCACAGCTTGGGTTCGGGCTGGTTTGCAACCATCCCTTTGTGGATGGCAACAAGCGGATCGGCACCCATGTCATGCTGGTTTTTCTTGCGCTGAATGGCATCGAGCTTTCCTACACACAGCAGGAACTCATCGACATTATCTTTGCAGTCGCGGCAAGCCAGGCGAGCGCCGCCGAACTTTTGCAGTGGATCATCCGACACCAGAAATGAAACCTGGAGCTTGCTTTGGCAGGCTCCAGGTTTTTATTATAGTCTCACAATTGGGTCTTTCAATAGAAAAGGGGCACCCGTTTACGGCTGCCCCAGTGGTTTATTCTGTATCTTCTTCTGGTTCCTCTGGCCGGAACGAGCTTCCCAGCAAGATGCGGATCGTATCTCGGCGACCATATAGCACCCGCACCACCTGCACAGTGGTGTGTGTACCAATATAGAACGCCACATAGTTGCCGCTGGTCACATAGCGATACCCTGTGTCTGCTCCATTATACTGCAGGGGCGCCCCGGATAAAGGAAATTGTTCCAGTTGGCGGATCGCTTTCAGCATACGCTCAACCGTGCGGCGTGCGGCCGCAGGATTGGCCAGCTCTGTTTCAATATACTGACGGATATTCAGCAAGTCCTGCTGTGCCAACGGGGAGATTTGTACCTTTGCCATACTTCACCCCAACAGCATTTTTTCCACATCGTCCAGTGCGAGCCAACCTTCTTCCTGCCCGGAGCGCACGCCGCGGGCCAGCTCGGTCAGCAGTTTGACCATTGCCTGACTTTTCTCGTACTCCTGAATATCCACCACCGCATAGCGACCGCGGCCATTTTTGGTCAGGAATACCGGCTCCCCGGCCGCGACATCCCGCAGGACCTCATTGTAATTGCGCAGATCGGAGATTGGCTTGATATTCGGCATGGAAAACACCGTCCTTTCTGCTTTAAGTATAGCGGATTGTTGCGTAAAATTCAACGACGAATTTCACAGCAGTCGGTTCACACTTTCACCCTCCTATATCGTTGCGGCGTCCTTATGATCACTGCCTGCCAATCTTATCTGCTTATACGCCATTCGTTGGTGCTATGCAGAAACCATCGATAAAACGCTCAGGTCAATTCGGCACACAGCGTATGCCGAATTGAACCTGGTTGCCGTATATTCTCCGAATGATGCGTGGTAGCCATCCGTGCCATCCGGTTCAACTGCTGACGAATTGTCAGAGGTTGGTTCCGCACCGGAGAAGTTTCTTGCCTCTGGACGCAACTTGTCATTCCGCACAATATACTCACATTATAATCGATGAGATGAGGATTGCAGACCAAACCGGATACTTGGCCGAATATTTTTCGGATGATTGGCCGACTTTCAACCGGATGATTGGATAATTTTGCCCCGGATGATTGGCGCTCGCTTGTTCTGATGCCGTGCGGCGGCCGCCTTACAGCCCCATAATCTCCTTCACGATTCTGTCGCAGCCCTTGACCGCCCCCACCAGCACCAGCAAATTGAACGCCAGCGAGCCTACATAGGACCACACGGCTGTGATGGCACTGGCGTTGGGGTCAACGGTGGGTGTGCCGGTGGCAAGGGCAGAAAAGATGATGCAGGCCAGCGCGATGACCACACCTTGCAGGCAGACGCCCGCATAGCTGCGCAAAAAGTTTTTGCCCACGCTGCTGGTGGGTTCGCCGGCAAAAGCCGACAGCGGGATCGGCGCGATGGCGGCGTACATCCAGAGGGAAAACATCCGGCCGTAGACGGTCAGCACCATGACAAAGGACAGCACCGTGATGAGCAGGCTGCCGATGAGCGTCACCGCCCACAGCGGGATGCTCTCCCAAAAGCCGCAGGCGTTGATGGTGTCGATGAGTTCCTGCGGCAGGGTGGTGCTGCCGATACCGCTCGCCCCCGATGCGCCAATGACCTGGGCGACCATGCCCTGCACGATGTCGAACACCGCCAGCATGAGGTCAAGGCCGTAGTCCACGGCGGCTTTGGCCAGGGCGAACCGCACAAACAGCTTGAGCGCCTGCTCCGGGCGGCGAACCTCGGCAAAGCTTCCGCAGGTCTTGACGACACCGGCGGCAAAGAACAGCACGAGCAGCCCGTACCCGATGGCCTGCAACGCGCCGTAGATGCCGGTCATAATGGCCCATACCGAGCCGCCATTGTAGCTGACCGGGCTGACGGTCAGCAGCTGCCAGATCTCACCCAGCTTGTCGTTCCAAGTGTTGAGGGCGTTGGTCAGGTTGTCCACGATCCAGCTATTGTCCATATCGCATCACCCCCTTCCGCAAGCAAAGTGTCTCAACCTTCACGCGCCGGTCCCGATGATCAAATCGAGGATCTCCTTTGCGAAGGTGATAATAATGCCACCCGCCAGCGTCAGAAAGCCCTGGCTGCGCTGGCTCGGGTCATGGCTTTGCAGCGAGAGGCCCACCTGCACAATGCCCCAGCCCAGCAGGATCAGACCGACGGCCCGGATGATGCTGAAAATAAAGGTGTTCAGGTTGTCGATAACGGCCAGCGGGTCACCGGCCGCCAGCACGGGCGTTGCCAGACAACAGGCCAGAGCGGCAACTGCGTACAACGCAAATCCGCAGCGCAGGCGGCGGGTGATGGGCTGGTTATTCAGCCGTTTTTTGGGGTTGCGATTCAGAGGATTGAGGGAATTCATAGGCAGACCTCCTTCGAGTTTTATTTGGGATAGTACGGAATGTAGGGTTTGTCGATACGGGCTTCGGCAGGAAATCGTCCATGTCCAGCAGTTCCCAATCGGCAGCCTCGCCAGGCAGGTCGTCCGCTGCCTGCTCGACAGAGGTATAATCATACTGTGGTGCGCCGCCATCCTCAGTGAAGCGGATGCAGGGGTGGCGCAGCAGGTCATACTTGTCGTCGATGACCGGCCGCTCCCCGCGCACGAACAGCACGGCTTTGCCGTCCGGCAGCAGGCGCACTTCATCCGGCGTCAGCAGATCGCGGGCGGTCTGCTGCTCGCTGGTGCTGTAGCTGCCGCTGTGCCCCCGGCTGCGGCTGTGGCTGGTGGTGTCCACGGTCTCCTTTCCGATGAGCTCGGAAACGTACTTGTGCGTGCTCTGTTCGTTGCCCCCGAGATAGAGGAACCCGTCGCACAGGCCGATCAGCGATTCCCAGCTGTCCTTGTATAGAGCCTTGATCTGCGAGATGTTCTGCACGATGATCGAGCAGAAAATGCCGCGGGAACGCATCGTAGCCAACGCCGACAAAAAGCTGTCCTTGGGAAGCGAAATGTTCGGGAACTCGTCCATCAGGCAATGGACGGGTACGGGCAGCCGACCTTTGTGGACGCGGTCGGCCTGACGGTAGAGCGTCTGAATGAGCTGGGTGTAGACCATACCGACCAGATAGTTGAGGCTCTTATCCGAATCCGGGATGCAGCAGAATAACGCCACCTTTTTCTCTCCCAGCTCGTCCAGATGCAGCTCGTCCGTCATTGTCAGCCGATTGATCTGCGGCAGATTGAAAGCTGCCAGCCGCACGCCGACGCTCACCAGAATCGACTTTGCAGTTTTACCCGCGGCTTGCTTGAAGACGCGGTATTGCTTGACCGCGATACTGTCCGGCTCCCGTTCTTCGAGCCGCTCGAACAACACATCCAGCGGCGACTGGTAGCTTTCATCTTCCTCCCTGACTTCGGCGCTTTCAAGCATCTCCATGACCATGCCGAAGTTTTGCTCGCTTGGCGGGGCTTCGTGCAGCAGGTAGAACATGAGGGCTTGCAGCAGGGCGGTCTCGGATTTTTCCCAAAATGGGTCGCTGCTTTGCGCATGGGACGGCGTCGTGTTTTGGATCAGGTTGGTGATGAGCTGCAGCACATCCTTGTCATCCTGCACATAGAAAAACGGGTTGTAGCAGAAGGACGCGCTGGGGTTGATGAGGTCAAACACCCGCACCTCGTAGCCTTTCCGGATCAGGTAAGCACCAGTCTTTCGCAAAATTTCCGATTTAGGATCGGTCAGTACCAGCGAGCACCCCTTCCCGTCCGGCCCGGCTCTGGCGGCTTCCAGCACGTTGGGCACGGCGTAGGTGCGGGTCTTGCCGGCGCCGGAGCCGCCCACCACCAGAATGTTGGTGTTGTGCTTGTGCTTGTAGCCGTCCACCCCGATGCGGAAGTGCCGGGTCAGCAGCAGGTTAGGCCCCGCCTTGTCCACATACTTTCGGTTCAGGGTAAAGACATTGCCCCAGCGGGCGGACCCGTGTTCTTCGCCGGGGCGGGTGTTCTTCTGGTCGGATGTAACGACAATGGCGATGACTGCATAGAGAGCAGTGCCGAGCAGCAGAAAGCGCGGCGTTTGAGGTGTGTAATAGACGGGGAACGGCTGTGCCAGAAAATCGTTGACGGCAGTCAAGATACCAGCCAATCCGGCAACAGCATCCCACCGCATCGCCAGCCCGGCCGCTGCCCACCAGACCAGCGGCAGTGGCACCAGCCAGACCCACCAGGGGGTTGCATTCTGGCGGTTCAAGAATCGGGGGCTTCTTTCTCTGCCAGCCGGTCGTGCAGGGCAGCATAAAAAGCTCGCCCTTTATTGGGCAGGCCCCGGGCGGCACGTTCTTCTTCCAGTGCAAACCGTTCTTCCAGCTGATGTGCGGTGTAGTCGCGGCGGAAAGGCTGCCAGGTATGGGCGTCCATGTACAGCAGCTTTTGCCACAGATCCGGGCAATAGGCGCGCAGCTTGCGCAGTTCCGAGATCGGTTGCAGCGGGCAGCACCAGCAGGATACCCGCCGGAAGATCTTGTATAGCCCGCCCCAGTCAAAACCGCGGGCGTAGCAGTAGTTGAGGCAATCCGCCTCGGTCATGCCCCACTCCACCAGCGGATAATGCAGATCCTTGCACCGGTGGGCTTCGTCTGCTGCGATGCCGACATACTGCACCAGTTGGTACTGCTTCTTCAGTTCCCGCAGGTACTTGGCGATGACATGGGTCTTGAAGCGGCCGGTACACCAGCGGCAGGCGTGGGACGGCCAGCTCAGGCCCCGGTTCGTCACCAAGGTGGCATCAGCTTTTGCCTGGTATTCGTAGAAATATTGCTCAAAGGTATAGGGCGCATTGAGCCGGGTGATGGGCCTGCCAATATACCGTTCCAGCTTTTCCAGATGATCGTACATCTGCGGGAATTCCAGGCCGGTGTCGCAGAACAGAATTTCATCCACCTGGCGTCCTTCCTCCAGCAGACGCAGAACCATGGCGGTCGAGTCCTTCCCGCCGGAGAGCGAGGCAACGGTCAGAACAGGCTTATCCTTTTTCTTTGTCTTGTTGTTGGGTTTAAGCACCTCCTACATAGCGAAAGCCCGGACGCGAGGTCCGGGCTTCCAAAGGTTCAGATTTGCAAGTTAACCAAACGGCCACAGCGGCGGTTTGGCTTTGAAGAGCTTGATGAGTGCATCGTCGGCGGCATCGGTGTAGCCGCCGGTGGCAATGCGTTGATTGCGCAGGTTGTTGAGGGCGTTGCGGGCCAGGCGGAACTCAGCATCGTCCAGCGGCAACTTGCCGGGTGGGATTTCATGCAGCTTCCTGATGAGGTCGGCAAGATGATTGTTCGGTAGGCCCGCTTCCCGATTGGCGCAGAAATCCGCGTACAGGGCACGCATCAAAATACTGCGGTTGTTGCTGTTCATCTTCATAATTCGAATGTTGCTGCGGCGCATAGCTTCCTCCTTACTCATCGGGCGGGGCCCGGCATTTACTTGTTCCTTTTGTTATCATCAATATTACTGTATCCCTCCGCTAAAAGCTATCCCGAAATTGAAAACAAACGGAAAACTTCCGGCTCAGCGTGCCCGATCCCTGCGTTGGATGCGAATCGGTGTTTTGGGCTGCAGTGTAACAGATTCCCGCTGACGCAGCATGACTTTGATCGACCGCAGTTCGTCCCGCACGCTGGGACGCTCATTTCTTGCCTGTCCTGTGCGCGATGCGGGAGAAATATTGGGCGATCTGCTTCTGCTGGTGGAGGGCGGCGCGGACGGAGGGACGTTCCTCCGGGTCGAACGGGAAGGAGACGGGGTGTCCGGCTCCGCGCGCTGCGGGGCCGGTGAGGTAAAACCCAAATCATTGTCAGGGTCGTTCAGGTCAAACGGGAAAGGTATGTCAGCAGTCTGCTCGAGTTGCCGATCCGGTGATGCCTGCTCTTGTGCGGGCGCTTCCCGATCAACCTGTGTTACGATTTCCGCTTCCCCGGCCGCCACCACGTCCAGCTGCATTCTATCAATGATCCGCTCTACCTTGGCAGCGTCATCGGCCCAGATTGCGATCTCGATATGATCCGGGTCGTTGCGGTCTCGCATCGGGACAAACAGCAGGCCGTGGCGCTTGGCTTCCTGGGCAAATTCCCGCATCTTGTTCGTTGGAACCGAGAAAAACTTTAGCGGCTTGCCTTCCCGGAGCAGGCGGGTCAGGTTTGTCTTGCCGCGCGTCTTTTTCTGATCACGCAGTACCGCTGCGACAAAGATGGCAAAACTCTTAGCGGCTGTGCCCGAAAGGCGCAGAGCATATTCCGTGCCTTCCAGTGTATACCGAACAACCTGGTCGGCCGGGTCAGAACCCAAGTTCATCTGGCTTCTCCTTTACTACGGGTATTGCGCGCCGGGGCGCCCCTGTGTTTGGGCCGCTCGAGCACCTCGAAGCTGTCCACACCGGGCAGCAGCGACAGGCTGCGTCCGTTGTCCCACTGCATAAGCAGCTGGCCGGCATCATCCACCGCCATGACGGTGCCGCAGGAACCCGCCGGCACCGGGTTGGGATCGTCCGACATATTGAGGAGCCGGATGCGGGTGCCGGGCGGGTAGTTGCGCTCGGCGTATTCGCGGCGGTAGATCCAGCGGTCGGGAATGTTCATATCATCTTTCATAGGCATTCCTCCATCGTTGTCTGTTATCTGGTTTGATTGGGCTCCCTTTGGTAATCCTGTTCGGTCGTCTTATCCTGTTTTGGACTCTGTTCAGGCGGCTTATCCCCCCTCTGGTTTAGCCGTTCTCGCATCTGCACCGATTGTTCTGCAATCTGCCGGCAGAGGCGGATGTCCCGTCGAAGCGGCTTGAGGGCCTGCGTGATCTGCTCTAGCTTGGCTTCGATGGCATCGTCCGATTCTACCTTGTGCAGTTGGCGGCGTTCGGCCAGCAGGTCGGACACGGTCTTTTCCTGAACCTGGCGGTAGGCATCCAGCTGGGCCAGTGTATCTATACCATGGCGTGACAAAAATTCCATCTGCCGGATGCGTTTGTCCAGGCTGCGGATGTCCTGCCGCACGGCGTAGCTGGGGCGCTGCGGCTTGCGGGGCAGTGCGCCCAGCTCGTACAGGTACCGATAATACAAAGCTCGCAGGCCGGTGAGCTTGCGGGCATTGCGGTGAGTGCCGTGCAGGCGTCCGCGCCAGACAGCAGCGGGTGTAAAAGGCCGTTTCGGATACAAAATCCGCTGCCGGATAGCTTCCGGCGTATATGATTTGCCCAGCGTCTTGAACCGCACAAAGCGTTCTTTGCCGGGTGGTCGCAGCGTCGGGTACTTGCGGCCCATGCGGATCTCGTAGCCCTTCTGTTCCAGCAGCGCCAGAAACTGCCGCCATGTCAGCGCCATCGAGACGACCTCATCCATATCCATGCGGATGGCGGTGCGCCAGGTCGGTTGGCCGCTGGTTTCCGCCTGCCACTTGGCATACTGGCGCTTACCGCGCTCCGATTCCGGCGTTTCAATGACTGACAACCCATATTGGCGGCATAAAGCGTCCGACTTGGCCCGCACCTCCGTGTAGTAGCTTCTGGCGTTGCTGTGGTATTTACGGCCGTTGTCCAAAGCCACCGCGCACCAGACGATGTGGTTGTGGACGTGACGGGTGTTGAGGTGGGTGGTCACCACCGCCTGGTACCGGCCATCCAGCAGTTGGTCAGCCAGTTCCACGCCAATTTGGTGGGCCAGTTCCGGCGTCACTTCACCCTCGGCAAAACTCTGGACAAGGTGATACCCCTGCACGCCGCCGGTCTTGTGCCAGCGCCGCACATTTTCTTTCATGTCGGCAAACGCCGTCTCGCACAAGCAGCTCAGCCCCGTCTCAAAACAGACGGACTCGGTTTTGTCACGGTTGAGGGCATAGTCCACCGCTTCTTCCAAGGAACCCGGCTTTGTGGTTTTGGTTTTATCCCGCACATACTTTACCGCCCTGTCCAGGCGGCGCACGGGAATGAGGGATGTGTAGGCCATGCGGCATCACCAGTTTTCCTTGACCAGGCGGTAAATCTCTGCCGCCAGCGCCGTCATCTTGTCCACGCTCTCCTGCCCGGCCACGCCTGTGGAGTTGGCGCGGTGGGCGAGCTGGTTGGCGTTGTTGCACAGGCCCGCCACCTTGCGCAGCAGGTCGGCATGGTGGGTGCAGGGGCGCGGGTGGAGTTCGCTGCCCATGATCAGGGCACGGATATAACCCTCACGAGACAGGCCGCTCAAGTTCGATTGGCGGTTAAGATGGCACAGTTCCTTTTCTGTCAGCCGAATCGGAACAATATGGCGGCGCTTTCGCCCGCTCACCGAACCGCATCCGAGGGCCCGATGCGGATCACCGGGTCCTGGCACGGCGCCAGCGTCACCTGTGTCCTCGGCACACCCGCGAGATCCAGAAGCGTCCTGTCCGGTAGATAAGCGCCAAACATCTGCCCGGCCACTCTTGTCAGGAGAATTGCATCTTTTTCGGACGCAGTGGTAACCAGAGAACAATGAAAAGCCCCATACACCGCATCATAGCCTTCCTTGGGAATGTCGGTTTCAAAGGCGTACCGCTGTCCCAGGGCGTTGCCGAACTGCCGGTAGTCTTTGAGCGAGAGCTCCAGCACTTCTTCGGTAAGGAAGGGGTACGGCACGCCCTCGGCCGCTTCTTCCTTCAGCCGTTCCAAGTCAGACACCAGCGGGTAAAACTGTGCCCGCAGTTCAAATCCACTCATAGTTTTCACCTGTTCCTTTCCAAATTGAATACGGCGCTGTTTTCGCAAGCCGTCGGGGGTTTGGGGCGCACCCCAAGGATCTGCGTTTGGATATCCAAACGCTATGCTAGCAAAACCTGCCAGCAGGTACTTCGCCAGCCGGTGGGGCCTCAGTGGGGGAGGGGTTCTCCCCGCTCGGCCGCCGACTGCAAGCCGTGCAGGCTGGAGACGATCCGCCCGTATTTCCGGGCAAGACCGATCTGTGCGTTGGTGGTGGCGTCGGTTTTCTGCCCGCACAGCACCAAAAGCGGGCAACGCAGGATTTTTTCGCGGACGATCTCGTTATAATCAGCCCGCTCGGTGGGGTCGGCCAGCACCAGATACTGTCCATCCTGAATAGGTGGGCAGACCGGCACATAGCCCAACGTGTACAAGGCGCGGCAATAGCGGCGCAAGGCTTCGGATTTGGTGGTGGATGCGGCACAGATAAAAGCCCAAGGTCGTTTCATAGGAATTCCCTCCCAACATAAATGGTGGGGTGGTATCACCCGTGTGATACCACCCCGGTTAGAACATCTGACAGTGGTATCATACGGGTGATACCACCATTGTGAAACAGATAGCTTGTTAGCGGATATCTTTACTGATCGTTTCCCGCCTCCAACGCAAATCTGACCCGATCGGAGCCAAGTTTGTAGTAGGCTGCGGTCTTTTCGATGCCGACCGCCTCATACCCTTCGCGGATAGCGGCCAAGATGGTCGTACCAGCCCCCGCAAACGGGTCGAGGATGCGCCCGCCTGGCTCGCAGATCTGCACGATGTCGCGCATCAGCGGCAGTGATTTCTCGGTCACATGAATGCGCCCTCCGCTGGCCGGGTTAGAATACCGAAATACACCCGGCAGGCAGCCGACGTTGCGCTGCCAGGGCATCCCCTCTTTAGACCCCCACAGGATAAACTCAGCCTGTTGGCGAAACCGGCCTTTCTGCGGGCGGCAGGTCACCTTGTCCCATACGGCCACGCCCCGCCAAATCCAACCGGCACGCTGCATCGCGTCGGAGAGACTCGGATACTGCCGCCAGTCGATGAACAGGCAGATCGGCGAACCGGGACGGCACAAGCGATAGGCTTCATTCAGCCAGTCGGTCATGAAGTTCGTCCAGCTACGCTGGTCCATTTGGTCCCCCACGAAATCCGGCAGCGCCTTGTCGGCAGGCATAGAACTGTACTTCTGGTTGGTCGAGCGGGTCTTTTCGGCGGGCGTGCTGCCGCCGGAGGCGTAGGGCGGATCGGTGATGACAGCGTCAAACACGCCGTCCTGCATCTGGCGCATCAGGCGCAGGCAATCGCCGTGCAGAATCGTCCAGCCGTCGCCGCCGGTGTGGGTGGGCATCTCAAATTTGGTATTCGGGTCAAAAATGATGTTGGTTTCGGGAGTTTTGGTCAATGGCATCTTCCTTTCTCAGCGTTCAGGGGCTTTGGGTAATTGGGGTGGCTTGATGCTGTACAGTCGCGTGTGGGTTCCGTTGATGGCCAGCACATCGGTAATGGGATTATCCAGCACGCTTCCCGGCAGGATAAAGGCGCTCCCGTCCAGGTGGACGGCCCCGGATACCGTTCCCATAACGGTGGCGTGTCCTTCCACCACGGGCGCGCAATGGGTCGTGGCGCTTTTGCGAATCACAGCATTGCCACAAACGCGCGCGTTGCCCTGTACCGTACCACCGCTGACAATTGCGTAGTCTCTTACACTGGCGTTTTCTCCAATCTCAGACTCGTCGGTAATCAGGGCTGACCCACTCACACGCGCACAGCCTGTCAGATAGGCACCACCCGTCACTAGAGCGTTTTCGCAGCAAATGGATTCTCCGTACAGCCAGGCTTCGTCTTTGTCCTGCGATAAGTTTGACTCGCTCTGCACAAAACCACCGAGCGCGCCGCGGGGAACATCCGATCCCACCTGTCGCAGTGCGCGGATGCGGTGCAGCTCGGGGTAAAACGGGTTGACAATATCGGTGATTTCGTACTTTTTTGCAGGCTGGAGCGGTTGAGTCTGTTGTGGTGTATTCGCTTCGCCCAATACCACCTGTGGTTCTACCGTCACCTGTTCCACCGTGAAAGCGAAATGTTCCTCCTGCCAGAAGTGGACATTGAGGTTGCCGCCCTCCACCTGGATGTCGCGCTGCTCAAAGCCTTCGCCCCAGCCGTCCGAATACTGGCCGGAAAGGTACTCCTTCAGATCGTTCCAGCCGCGCTCGGTCAAATCTTCATCCACAACGACAGTGGCACAGCCGCACAGTTCCCCGCCGTGTTCCTCCACCGAGATTCGGATGCTTTTCACATGGGCGGCCAGGTAGGGGGCGTTCTCATCATCGAGATACTGTTCGAGGTGGTCGTCCTCCTGCTCGATCTGCTCGGAGATCGCCGCTGCGTAGTCGGACAGTTCATACCCGCTCAGTTCCACGAGTTCATCTTCCTGCCAGAACCTGTTATCGTCCGGCAGAAATTCCGCTGTCAGCGGCGAATACAGTTTGAAAGTCAAGTTTTCCATTGCTTCACCTCACATTGTCTTTGAATTTGGTTTGCGTTCTTGCACAGTTTTTCGCTTTGTTCTTTGTGCGGTATTCCAACGCCGCTTGTGCCAGGTCGCCATAGTCAAAGCCCTCGATGGGCGGCAAGCGCACCGCTACCTGATACCGTTTGCCATACAGCCTGGCCAGCGCCACAGTCGCGTCGCGGCCGGGTGGGTCGTTGTCGAGGCAGAACTCGATGCGGTCCACCTGCGGGTGGCGGCGCAGAAATTCTTCCAATGCGGCGGGCGGGTGGATGTCACGGCCTTCCTCTGGCGCATAGATGCCGCCAAGGGACAGGCGGTATTTTTCGGCCGTATCCCCGGCCAGCGTCATCTCGGCCATTGCGTCGATGGCCGCTTCAAACACAGCCACGGTTTTGCATTCTGTCGATGGTTCGATGCAAAAACCAAACCGCTTGTCGCTGCCGGTGGCTTCCGCCTTAAATTGTTTCCCGTAGGTGTAGGTGCCGCGCAGCGCGGCATACTTCGGCACGCCGTCCGCGTCCCGGCCCACAAATACACAGTTGTGGTACGGCAGGCTCTCATACAAAATGCCATCGTCAATACATTTCTGTATCACCTGCGGTGAGATGCCCCGGCAGCGCAGATAGGCTTCCAACCGCGTGGTGGTCGGGGATTTTTCCGGCAGTTTGAACGGTGGACGCTTGCGTTCCACATCGGCGTGTTTCTGCGGTGTGAATACCGGCTGCTCATCACAGAGCAGGCGCACCGCTTCCACGAAGGAACACCCCTCCACGTGCATGAGGTAGTCCAGCGCCGATTTACCGCCGATGCCCCGGCTTTTCCAGTGCCAGAGACTTGACTCTCCGTTGATTTTGAAGCTGTCATGGCTTTTCAGCTCAAACTCGCCGCGGGCGCTGCTTTTGACAAGGTCATTCGCCCGGTACCGGCGCAAAAACTCGATGGCCGTCATCCGCCGAGCGGCGGCGACCTGCTCTTTGGTAACGCCGGGCATTTTAGATTAGGGTTGCCATCAGCAGGCCGGTGCGGTCGAGTTTCTCCCAGGGCAGGTCGTCCCGGCCAAAGTGGCCGCCCACCGCCGTGCGGGCGTAGATGGGCCGCTGCAGGTCCAGTTCGGTAATGATCCCGGCCGGGGTCAGGTCAAACGTCGTCTGCACCGCCACCGCCAGACAGTCATCCTCGCAGAGCAGGCCGGTGCCAAAGGTATTGACCTCCACCGCCAGCGGCTTGGCCATGCCGATGGCGTAGGTCAGCGTGACCTGGCACCGCCGCGCCAAACCGCTGGCCACGATGTTTTTCGCCACGCAACGCGCCATATACGCGCCGCTGCGGTCGAGCTTGGTCGGGTCTTTGCCGGAAAACG
>OLNN01001453.1_pt1 | contig 19582 bp, 15 predicted proteins | sample 1672141 | NCBI WGS metagenome assembly OLNN01 (sample SAMEA3136652, study PRJEB25190) | human gut metagenome | biome: human gut; feature: human-associated habitat; material: faeces | place: Austria | collected 2013 | reverse complement strand
AGGCCTGTGCTACATCCCCGGCATCATCGCTGCACTGCGTTATTCCCAGGCCTTCTACATTCTGGCAGAAGATCCCAATAAGGGAATCCGTCAGTGTGTCAATGAAAGTAAAGAGCTGATGAGCGGTCATCTGTGGGAATTCTTCGTGCTGCAGCTTTCCTTCATCCTCTGGTATCTGCTTACAGGTGTTACCTGCGGTATTGCAAGCCTGTATGTAACTCCTTATACCGAGATTACCAACGCCGGTTATTATTTAAGCTTAAAGCCGGAACAATCTTATGACGGCGGATATGGATACGATCCTCAGCCGGATGATGTGATCTGAGAATTTTCCGGAAAATAATTATTGTAACAAAAAGATTTTTATAAAAAAACCAGATGCCAGAAAGGCTTCGCCTCTCGGGTATCTGGTTTTTATTTTTCAATCTTTACCGCCTTCCGATACCAGGCGATATCCTGCTTTTTTTGCGATGCCACCGCTTTGCCCCCGGAGTTTCAGCCACTGCCCATCCGAGCCGGTGTGCCGTTTTGTGTAGCTTAGTGATGGAACAGTCTGATTCCGGTAAATACCATCGCCATGTCATACTTATCACAGCATTCGATGACCGCATCATCCCGGACGGAGCCGCCGGGCTGTGCAATGTATTTTACGCCGCTCTTATGTGCGCGTTCAATGTTATCGGAAAACGGGAAGAATGCGTCAGAGCCAAGGGTTACATCGGTCAGCTGGTTTAACCATGCACGCTTTTCTTCTCTCGTAAAGACAGCAGGCTTTACCTTGAAACGGGTCTGCCATACGCCATCTGCCAGCACATCTTCGTATTCATCACCCATGTAAACATCGATGGCATTGTCTCTGTCTGCGCGTCCAAGGCCGTCTACAAACTGCAGTCCAAGCACCTGGGGAGACTGACGCAGCCACCAGTTATCCGCTTTCTGTCCTGCCAGTCTCGTGCAGTGGATACGGGACTGCTGACCTGCACCAATACCGATCGCCTGTCCGCCTTTTACATAGCAAACAGAATTGGACTGGGTATATTTCAGGGTGATCAGCGCGATCTTCATATCGATCAGCGCCTCTTCAGGCACTTCTTTGTTCTTTGTTACAAAGTTTGACAGCAGCTCTTCATCAATGTTTAACTCGTTGCGTCCCTGTTCAAAGGTCACGCCGAACACCTGTTTTCTCTCGATTTCGGCAGGACGATAGGAGGGATCGATCTGGATAACATTGTATCCGCCCTTTTTCTTTGCTCTTAAAATCTCCAGCGCTTCATCGGTATAGCCGGGAGCGATCACTCCATCGGAAACCTCGCGCTTGATCAGCTTTGCCGTGTCTGCGTCACAGACATCAGACAGTGCAATAAAGTCACCAAAGGAAGACATTCTGTCTGCACCTCTCGCTCTTGCGTAGGCACATGCCAGCGGAGAAAGCTCTCCAAGGTCGTCTACCCAGTAAATTTTTGCCAGCGTATCCGTCAGCGGAAGTCCCACGGCCGCACCAGCCGGGGAAACGTGCTTAAAAGAGGTTGCTGCCGGAAGTCCGGTTGCTTTTTTTAACTCGGAAACAAGCTGCCAGCCGTTTAATGCATCCAGGAAATTGATATATCCTGGCTTGCCGTTTAATACGGTAACAGGCAGGTCGCTGCCATCTTCCATGAAAATTCTGGAAGGCTTCTGATTCGGGTTGCATCCGTACTTTAACTGAATTTCGTTCATTTTTTCCTCCATTCCACAGGCGCTTTGCGCCGAAGGTTTTTAGTGGTTTTTGTTCACAATTCTTGTCTCGTATTTGCCGGTTTCGATGTCGATGTAGCGCACAAACAGGGAAACCTTATTTTCTTCATTCAGACTTTCCCAAACCAGCTGAGTAAAGCTGTCGATATCTCCGGAAATCGCAACCTTCTTCGGCTCGCCGGAAAAGCTCGGCAGCGGATTGCCGTCATGCATATAGGTGTGGATAAATCTGCCCTCGCCCGCTTTCGGATTTTCGTAAGCAAAGGTGTAACGCAGGCAGGAGGACGGATCGCCGTCATCGCTCTTTAAAATAGACATTGCGAAGTTGTAGCCGCCGTTTTCGATATGCAGGATACCTGAAATACGGGGAGTGTAGTTCGGACCGTCCGGCTCAAATTCCCGGCTGCGCAGGCTCTGCTCGAAGGTCAGCTGCTTGTCCATGCCTTCATAGATCGTGTCTGTCTGGTCGCCGTTTGTCACGATCGTCTTGTTGCCCAGCACACGAACCGGTGCATAGATGATCAGGCTCGGATCCTCCAGCTTGGATGGGTCAAACGCCTGTGTGCGGATACCCTCGCCCTCCTCTACGAACACGCGGTTGCGGGAGTTGCTGCTTCTGCCCATAATAAAATACGCTGTTACCGCCTGTTTTCCGTCAGGAGTTTTGCCGATGACGATACCACGTCCCGGATAGGCGTTGTTTTTCAGTTCTTCCGAAAGATTTAAAAGCTCCATGTTGTCCTCCATTTTGAAATGAATACGATAAAAAACCGCCTGAATACTCACATCATCTTCTGCTGTCAGTACCCAGGCGGTCGGTTTCTTCAAACGTGCTCCCCGTGGTGATCTCCACTAATCCGCCAGTCACACGTTTTGTGTTTGATTGTGTAAAAACAGGATACCCTCCAACGGGACATCCTATTCCTATGCTATGCGGCTAATCGGTTAAAATCAGTCCGCAGAGCTGTAGTTGGGAGCTTCCTTTGTGATATGAATATCATGAGGATGGCTCTCACGCAGAGCTGCTGCAGAAATCTTGACAAATCTGCCGTTTTCCTTCAGCTCTTCGATGCTCTTCGTTCCACAATAACCCATACCGGAGCGAAGACCGCCCATCAGCTGGAATACCGTATCTTCTACCAGACCCTTGTATGCGACACGACCTTCTACGCCTTCCGGAACGAGCTTCTTGGCGTCAGTCTGGAAATAACGATCCTTGCTGCCGTTTTCCATCGCAGCGATGGAACCCATGCCGCGGTAAACCTTGTATTTACGTCCCTGATACAGCTCGAACTGTCCGGGGCTCTCATCACAGCCTGCAAACATGGAACCCATCATGCAGACGCTTCCGCCTGCCGCGATCGCTTTGGTGATTTCACCGGAATACTTGATACCGCCGTCTGCGATGATCGGGATACCATATTCTCTTGCAACTGCGTAGCAGTCCATGATAGCTGTGATCTGAGGAACACCGATACCTGCAACGACACGTGTAGTACAGATAGAACCAGGTCCGATACCTACTTTGACTGCGTCAGCACCTGCTTCGATCAGTGCTTTGGTAGCTGCACCGGTTGCAACATTACCTGCGATAATCTGCAGATCCGGATATTTCTCTTTGATCTGGCGTACTGCTTTAATGATATTTGCGGAATGTCCGTGTGCGGAGTCTACGACGATGACATCTACGTGTGCATTTACCAGAGCATCGATACGTTCCATCATGTTTGCTGTGATACCTACACCGGCACCGCAGAGCAGACGTCCCTGTTCATCTTTTGCAGAAAGCGGATATTTGATCTGTTTCTCAATATCTTTGATTGTGATCAGACCTTTTAATTTGAAGTCTTTGTCAACAATTGGAAGTTTTTCTTTTCTGGCTTTTGCAAGAATTGCTTTTGCTTCGTCCAGAGTAATACCTTCCGGAGCGGTGATCAGCCCTTCACTGGTCATGCTCTCGCTGATTTTCTTAGTGAAATCGGTCTCGAATTTGAGATCACGGTTTGTGATGATACCAATCAGAGTACCATCTTCTTTTACGATTGGTACACCGGAGATGCGGAATTTTGCCATAAGGTCATCTGCATCCTGAAGTGTGTGATCTGCGGAAAGGGAGAATGGATCTGTGATAACTCCATTTTCGGAACGTTTTACTTTGTCTACTTCGTCAGCCTGTGCTTCGATAGACATGTTTTTGTGAATGATACCGATACCGCCCTGTCTTGCCATAGCGATAGCCATGCGGTGCTCGGTAACTGTATCCATTCCCGCGCTCATAAGCGGAATGTTCAGCTTCACCTTTTTAGTCAGCCAGGTTGTTACATCCACCTGGTTCGGAATCACCTTTGAATACGCAGGAACTAACAGTACATCGTCAAATGTAATGCCTTCACCGATAATTGTACCCATTGTATTTTTTCCTCCCTTGTATGTAATTTTTACAGGATGTGCTTATTCACACCTGCATGATATTTTGAGTTTGGTTCATAGTGTAGCAAAAAAAAAATACGGTGTCAATCCAAAAAAACTTTGCTGGGCGCTGAATTTTTTATAGCATTTGCCATGGCATCGTCCGGCTCTACGATCACCTTACAGGCTTCGCCTCCGTCACGAATGATGATGCCGAATCTTTTGTGGTCCGGATTTCCTGAAGAATAGTCCAGAACCTTCATTTTCTGGTTGCCGTTATAATAATCCATTCTGTGAGAATTCAGAGGAGCGATCAGGTCTGCCTCTGTAAGATTCAAAGATTTTACTCTTTTTCTTTTTGATTTTGCCATGATCTTATCAATATCCAGTTCCCCGTTTACAAACAGATATTCATACTCAAGATCTGTTTTTGGGATAATAAAATAACATGCCACGCCCAGACCAATGGCAACGATCAAAAGCAGCGGATTCAGAAAAAGTCCTGCTGCCACAGCCACTACAGTCAGTCCGATCATTCCGAATTTAATCAGGGCATCCTTAAATGTGGATTCCTTTTTCACAAGGAATTCCGAGTACAGTTCACTCATAATTCACTCTCCTTACGAGACACGGCTCGTGCTTGTATAATGATATTTTTATTCTAACATAAAAAGGAACCAGCGTCTATGACGCCGATTCCTTTTTATAAAATATTTATATTACATCATTCCCATTCCAGGATTTCCTGCCGGCATTGCAGGAGTATCTTCCTTAATGGTTGCAACAACAGATTCTGTTGTCAGTAAAGTGGATGCAACACTTGTGGCGTTCTGAAGAGCGCTTCTTGTAACCTTTGCAGGATCCAGGATTCCGGACTCTACCATATTTACATATTCTTCGTTCAGAGCGTCAAATCCAACGCCTGGCTCGGATTCTCTTACTTTATTGATGATTACAGAGCCTTCCAGTCCTGCATTTGCAGAAATGTGGAATAAAGGAGCCTCCAGAGCTTTCAGGATAATGTTTGCACCTGTCTTCTCATCGCCTTCAAGAGTTGCCGCAAGCTCTGCAACCTTCTTGGATGCGTGGATGTATGCGGAACCGCCGCCTGCAATGATACCTTCCTCAACTGCTGCTCTTGTAGCTGCAAGAGCATCCTCAAGACGGAGTTTTGCTTCCTTCATCTCTGTCTCAGTTGCTGCGCCTACACGGATAACTGCTACGCCGCCTGCCAGTTTTGCAAGTCTTTCCTGTAATTTTTCTTTATCAAATTCAGAGGTTGTTTCCTCAATCTGTCCGCGGATCTGAGCAACACGGTCAGCAATTGCCTTTTTGTCGCCGCAGCCGTCAACGATAACTGTATTTTCTTTTGCAACTTTAACGGATTTTGCACGTCCAAGCTGCTCCATAGTAGCTTCTTTCAGATCCAGACCGAGCTCGTCGGAGATTACCTGGCCGCCTGTAAGGATAGCGATATCCTGAAGCATTTCTTTTCTTCTGTCGCCATATCCCGGAGCCTTAACAGCAACTACCTGGAAGGTTCCTCTTAATTTGTTTACAATAAGAGTGGTAAGAGCCTCGCCCTCTACATCCTCTGCGATAATAAGAAGTTTTGCGCCGGCCTGAACGATCTGCTCCAGAAGAGGAAGGATCTCCTGAATGTTGCTGATCTTCTTGTCTGTGATCAGGATGTACGGATCTTCAAGGTTTGCTTCCATTTTTTCCATATCTGTGGACATGTAAGCGGAAATATATCCGCGGTCAAACTGCATACCTTCTACAAGGTCAAGCTCTGTCTGCATGGTTTTGGACTCTTCTACTGTGATAACGCCGTCTTTGGAAACTAGCGTCTGCAACAAGCTGGCCAACTTCCTCGTCGCTTGCAGAAATTGCAGCTACATTTGCGATCTGTTTCTTTCCGCTGATTGTCTGGCTCATTTCCTGAATAGCTTTTACTGCTGTATCAGTTGCTTTTTTCATTCCTTTACGAAGGATGATGGGGTTTGCTCCTGCTGCAAGGTTCTTCATACCTTCATGAACCATAGCCTGTGCAAGAACAGTAGCTGTTGTAGTACCATCGCCTGCAACGTCGTTTGTTTTGGAAGCAACTTCTTTGATCAGCTGTGCTCCCATATTTTCAAATCCGTCCTCAAGCTCGATTTCTTTTGCAATAGTCACACCATCGTTTGTGATAAGCGGAGCGCCGAAAGATTTGTCAAGAACAACGTTTCTTCCTTTCGGTCCAAGTGTTACTCTTACTGTATTTGCAAGCTGGTTTACACCATTTTCAAGTGCGGCTCTTGCTTCTGCACCAAATTTGATTTCTTTTGCCATGATGAAAATTCCTCCTAGTCTTTTATGAGATACAAAACTTTTAAAGAAACACCATTTTCACTGATCTCATCCTTCTCTGTATGTGGATCCGACCAGTTTTCATATCTGTGTCTTATTTCACAACTGCTAAAATATCGCTCTGTTTTACAATAATGTACTCTTCGCCGTCAAGCTTAACTTCTGTTCCTGCATATTTGGAGTAGATAACCTGATCTCCTGCAGCAACTTCTATTTTTACTTCTTTGCCGTCTACCATTCCGCCAGGACCTACTGCAATAACTTCTGCCTGCTGCGGTTTTTCCTGAGCCTGACCCGGAAGCACGATGCCGGATTTTGTTGTCTCTTCTGCTTCTAACTGTTTTAATACAACTCTGTCACCTAAAGGTACTAATTTCATAATCTATTTCCTCCTTTTATTTGTCGCAATCTGTTGCTAGCACTCATTTCATTCGAGTGCTAATCACTGTCCTTATATTATTGAATTGCCTCCCATTTCGCAACTCTTTTCACGGTCATATAAATAGATATATACTTTTATTATCTCTTATTTACTCTTATTTTCTTGTTTTTTCTTATCTTCTTATTTTTTTACAGATCTGCGCCATGTCTGTTCCATATTCTGATTTCCTGACTTTCCCCATTAATGGCCATAATCCTGACTGCAAACTGTTCAAAGTTCAGATGCTTTCAAATTTCCGTAAAATTCCAAATTGCAGTTTCTGATCTCCCTTATCCAATACTTTATATCCCGGGCTGTCCTGTTATCTCGTACAATCTTTTTCCAATAAAACTGCTCTGTCCCCCTGCAACAGGAATCTGACAAATGTCAAACTTTCCCATAAAGCAACTATTCCCCCCGCCTCTTGACAAAGAGCCAAAAAAGGCAGGAGCATTTCCGCTCCTGCCTGATAAATATCGTTTATTCAGACTTCTTTATGATTTTTTGTTTCGCTGGGCTTTGATCTCTTCCAGCTCGTCAAAGATCACTTCATTCAGAACCTTGATATAGGTTCCCTTCATTCCTGAAGAACGGGACTCGATCACGCCTGCACTTTCAAATTTACGCAGTGCGTTGACAATCACTGATCTGGTGATTCCCACTCTGTCGGCAATCTTGCTGGCTACAAGAATGCCCTCTTCTCCGTCCAGCTCATCAAAAATATGGATGATCGCTTCCAGTTCTGAGAAAGATAAGGTATTAAATGCTGATTTTACTACCTGCTGCTTTCTGTCCTCTTCTGCGTTCTCCTCATGGACTGCACGCATCATTTCCAGACCAACTACAGTTGTTCCATATTCACTGACAATAATGTCCTCAATATCGTATGGCTTGTCGTCTCTGTACATAAATACAGTTCCAAGGCGCTCTCCGGCAATATCAATAGGATTGATGATGCCCTGGCACCGGCTGTCCACATGCTCAAAACCAAGTGTCTGAAGATTTACATTCTCTTTTGTTGATAAAACTCCTAAAAATCTTTCATTCAAAAGAGTATCTACATGTCCGCCGACTTTATCCTCGATCAGCTCTGTGATTTCCTGTACACCCGGGCATAAGCTGACGCCCAGCACCTTGCCCTTTTTGCTCAACACCAGTATATTAGAACTTAAAGTCTCCATCAGTACCTGGCAGATATCATTAAATACTACCTTGCTGGAGCTGCTGTTGTGCAAAAGTTTGTTAATCTTTCTTGTTCTGTCTAACAACTGAACGCTCATACTGGCCTCCTTTTCTCATCTATCCGGTATTTTCTACATAAATGTCCTGATGATTTTATATTACACGCTTTTTTCCAAAATTACAAGACATTTTTATGTTTTTTCAATTTTGCCTGCCTATTCTGAAAATATTTTCTTTTTAAATTTATTGTATATTTTTTTAATCATCCTGCTTTGCTTTCTGCTCTACATAGCCGCAGGTCTCCTGGCTGCACACCAGCTTGTTTCCTTTTTCTACCATATAACTGCCGCATACCGGACATTTTTTGTCAGACGGCTTCTGCCAGGACATAAAATCGCATTCCGGATTGTCCTCGCAGCCATAATATTTCCGGCCTTTCTGTGTTTTTTTCAGAACAACATCCTTACCGCATTTCGGACATGCAACGCCTATCTTCTCATAGTAAGGTTTTGTATTTCTGCAGTCCGGAAAGCCCGGACAGGCAAGAAATCTTCCATGAGGACCGTATTTGATCACCATATTCCTTCCGCAGAGATCACAGACCACATCTGTCACTTCATCCTGGATATCTACCTTTTCCAGCTCCTGCTCCGCTGCATCCACATCCTTTTTCAGATCCGGATAAAAATTGCGAACAACGGTTTTCCACTGAACGGTACCGGCTTCCACACAGTCCAGAAGACCTTCCATCATGGCTGTAAAATGAACGTCCACAATACTTGGAAACGCCTGCTTCATAATATTGTTCACTACCTCGCCCAGCTCTGTCATATACAGATTTTTCTGCTCTTTTGACACATAACGGCGGCTGATAATCGTGGTAATGGTAGGCGCATAGGTACTTGGACGGCCGATTCCCTGTTCCTCCAGTGCCTTTACAAGAGAGGCTTCTGTGTAATGAGCCGGCGGCTGGGTAAAATGCTGTTCCGGCTTCAGCTCCAGCAGTTCAAGCTCCATGCCTTTTTCCAGACTCTGGCTGAGGACGTTTCCTTTCTTATTGTCATCATCCTGCACATACACGGACATAAAGCCGTCAAATACTACCTTTGACGCAGATACTGTAAACGTATATTCTCCTGCGCCAATCTTTACAGAAGTGGTTTCATAACGTGCCGGCGCCATTCTGCTTGCAGTGAATCGTTTCCATATAAGCTGATAAAGGCGGAACTGATCTCTTGAAAGAGATTCCTTCAGCATTACCGGAGTTCTTGCAATGTCTGTGGGACGGATCGCCTCATGGGCATCCTGGATCTTCGGATCCTTTTTAACTGCCTTTCCGCCCTCTGCCACATATCTTTCTCCATACTGATCTCCGATGTATGCTCTTGCGGCCTCATCAGCCTCCTGTGAGATTCTTGTAGAATCCGTACGCAGATAGGTGATGATACCCACTGTGCCGTTTCCCTTGATATCAATACCCTCATAAAGCTGCTGAGCCAGACGCATAGTTTTCTGAGTGGAAAAGTTAAGTGTCTTGGCTGCCTCCTGCTGCAGTGTACTGGTGGTAAACGGAAGAGGAGCGTTTTTGATCCTCTCTCCTTTTTTTACTTCTGTCACCTGATATTCTGCGTTTTCCAGCTTTTTCAGGATCTCGTCCATTTCTGCCTTATTGTGAATCGGAAGCTTTTTATCTGTTCCATAGAATTTTGCCTGAAGAGGCTTCTTTTCCCCACGGATCTTAAACGCTCCCTCAAGGCTCCAGTATTCCTCCGGAATAAAGGAATTAATCTCTTCCTCTCTGTCGCAGATGATCCGAAGCGCCACTGACTGCACACGACCTGCGCTCAGACCTCTTTTTACCTTTGCCCAGAGCAGCGGGCTGATGCTGTAACCTACCATACGATCCAGCATTCTTCTGGCCTGCTGTGCATCCACAAGATTCATGTCCAGCTCTCTTGGCTGTTTGATTGAATTTTTTACTGCTGTTTTGGTGATCTCATTAAAGGTGATCCTGCGCATTTTTTTCGGATCTTCCTTTAACGCCTGCATCAGATGCCAGGAAATAGCCTCTCCCTCACGGTCAGGGTCAGTTGCCAGATAAATTTTGTCAGCCTTTTTTGCCGCCTTGCGCAGCCCTGCCAGAAGCTCTCCCTTTCCGCGGATAGTTATATATTTGGGCTCAAAGTCATTTTCCACATCAATTCCAAACTGACTTTTCGGAAAATCTCTTACATGTCCGTTAGATGCCTGTACGTCATAATTACTCCCCAGAAACTTCTTAATTGTTTTTACCTTTGCAGGTGACTCCACGATCACCAGATATTTTGCCATGCTACCTCTCCTATTTATCAAAATCACTTATGTCTGAATTTTTACATAATAATGTCTGCTGATTTCTCTGACCAGTCCCAGAATACTCAGTTCCACAAGAATACTTCCTGTTTTTTCAGCGGAAAGCCCTGTTTCCTGCATGATACTATCCCTGGATTTTGGTCGTAAATCGAGACAACTATACACCATATTCAAATCACTTGCAAGTCCTAAGTTCTTTTTTTCAGATGATTTTACGGTATTTTTACAATTTATCCCAAGCTCCTCCAAAAGCACTTCCGGCTTGTATGCCAGCCCTGCTCCGTCATAGATCAGCCTGTGGCAGCCTCTGCTCAGCTCTTCATTTACAGGGCCCGGAAGGGCAAAAACTGCCTTTCCCTGTTCCAGCGCCCACTGGGCTGTAATAAGGGAACCGCTCTTTTCTTTTGCCTCCACTACAAGAACCAGGTCTGACAACGCACTTAAAATTCTGTTCCTTGCAGGAAAATGATAATTCCTCGGCTGAGTGCCCGGAGGATATTCACTGAGGATTCCTCCCTTTTCTCTCAAAATTCTTTCATAAAGATTCCGGTTGGCTGCCGGATAACAGACATCCGGTCCGCTTCCCAGAACTGCCCAGGTGGGCATCCCTCCTGCAAGCGCTCCTCTGTGTCCTTCCGAATCGATTCCTGTTGCCATTCCGCTGATGATCTGCACTCCTGCTTCTGCCAGGGTCTTTGCATACTGAAACGCCTGGATTCTTCCGTAGGGACTGCACATTCTTGCTCCCACAACTGCAGCACAGGGTCTTTCCGGATCCGGCAGCCTTCCTTTTATGTAAAGCTTTTCCGGCATGTGGTCATAGACTTTCAGTTTTTCCGGATATTCCGGCTGACCTTTTTCGATACATCTGATATTGTCTGAGTGATTTCTTTCCATATAAAATACCCCTTCTCCCGTTTTTTTATGACTTTTTATTTTTCTGTTCACGACCAGTATTTTTTGTCGAAGGCCCGGTAGGACAGCGCTTCTCCTATATGCTCTTTTTTTATCAGCTCCGAGCCTTCCATGTCGGCAATGGTTCGGGAAACCTTCAGTATCCTGTGGTATGCTCTGGCGCTGAAATCCATTCTGTCAAAGGCTGCTTCCAGAAGCGCTTTCCCCTGATCATCCGTCCGGCAATAAGCTTCAATCATGTTTCCTTTCAGTTCCCCGTTAAACTGAATGTTTTCATTCTGATAGCGATTTCTCTGGATTTCATGAACCTTTTCCACTCGTTTCCTGATTCGGTCCGATGCTTCCCCCTGTTTTCCGTTCAGACTGGAAAAGCTTACCGGTTCTGCCTCTGCACAGAGATCCAGACGGTCAAGAAGCGGCTGACTGATCTTATTCAGATACCTGCTTACCTGCCCGGACGTGCACCGGCACCGGTTCATATCCGGATAATACCCGCAGGGACAGGGATTCATAGCTGCGCACAGGATAAAATCAGCAGGAAAGGTATAGGTTCCGTATACTCTTGAAATCCGTATTACCCGGTCTTCCAGAGGCTGCCGCAGGATTTCCAGGGTTCTTCTGGAAAATTCCGGCATCTCATCCAGAAACAGAACGCCTCTGTGGGCCAGCGTGATCTCCCCCGGTCTTGGATTACGCCCGCCGCCCGCAAGGGCAGGAGCCGGACTGGAGTGATGAGGACTTCGGAAAGGCCGCTGCCTTACCAGAGGATCCGTGGGAGAAAGAAGCCCTGCAATACTGTAGATTTTAGTCAGCTCCAGACTTTCCTCAAAGGTCAGAGGCGGCATGATTCCCGGTATCCGTCTTGCCACCATGGTTTTTCCTGCTCCCGGCGGTCCGATCATCAGAAGATTATGGAATCCGCTTACAGAAATTTCCACTGCCCTTCTTAAAGATTCCTGTCCCCGGATCTCACTGAAATCCAGTTCCTGTCCCGGCTGCTCTGTTTCCTGTCTGATACAGGGCTGTCTGTACTTCCCGGGAGCTTTCAGAAAAATGATCAGCTCCTTTAAATTTTTTACCCCTATGATTTTCATATCCGGCACCAGACAGGCTTCTCTCATATTCCCCCAGGGGACAATGCACAGCCGGCATTTTTCTTCTCTTGCCCTTATAACAATAGGAAGAATTCCGGGAATCGCATGAATTTCCCCGTTAAGACTCAGCTCTCCTGCAAACATAACCCCTTTTAAACCTTCCGGCTCCAGAATACCGGAAGCCGCCAGTACGGCTGCCGCTACTGGAACATCAAAGCCTGCTCCTTCTTTTTTTATATCAGCCGGGGCAAAATTCACTGTGATCCTTTTTGGCGGAAGCGCGATCTCATTGTTTTTAAAGGCTGTCCTCACTCTGTCCTGAGCCTCCTTTACCTGAGCAGAGGGAAAGCCCACCATAGTAAAAGACGGCAATCCGTCGCTTACATCGGCCTCCACCTGTACCGGATGTACTTCCATACCGAGGATCACTGCAGATAATACTGCTGCAAACATAACACTCCTTTCTGCGAAAATCAGTCCCCGATCCCGTTTTTCACGAAAAAATAAAGCTGTACTTTTAAAGAATAACTACAAATGGAAATTCCAGCAGAACTGCTGTGTAAGAAATAGAAATTGAAAAGATGATTTGTCTGTTCTTTTATTATAGGGCTGAAGCCCCGGAAACACAAGCCCCAGCCACGGAAATGTGGCGATATTCCAAATCCCCGCCTGATACCAAAAAAGGCACCTATGGTTTTCCATACATGCCTTTTTGTTTCATCATATGATTTATGATCAGTTTCCTGCTGCCCTTTTCAGCATTTCCCATTCCTCAATTTTCTGAATATTTGCAATCTCATATTCATTAAAAATGGAACCCTGCTGAGCATCAAAGGTATCCGGATCCACGGTTCCCTGATACCAGGATTTGCCGTTAAAATAATCTGCAATACTCTGGGTCACAAAGATCCTTCCGTGGCGGGCATAGATCTCATTTTTTGCAAGCTCAAGCTGAGCCGACGAATACACAGATACCTCATCATCTGTCAGATACCTGCTGTTGCTTTCCGGGAAGAAATATTCTCCAGTCTGGCTGATCTGCTGATCCTGAGGCATCGGCGTTGGCGTTGCCGTAGGATCAGGTACAAGCTGAACCTGATTCCGGCTCATAATACAGTCCACACTTGGGAAAACAGCAGATACCGGTTCGCTGGTCACGATCTTTACATAAAGCTGTCCATTGTCAAAAATCAGATTCCCTGATGAACTGTTTCCGGCTGAATCGGAAAAATAAAATTTTGCCGCATTGCCGGCAACCTCAGCGGTTACATCTGCCGTCACTGTCTGGGTGTGATTGCGGTCCGTCTGAGAAAAACTGAAGGATACGGTATCCAGACTGATATTATAAATATTCATTGTCACGGTTCCGTCTGTACTGTACCATTCATTCCAGAAATCATCCGGATTAAAGGCAGCCACCACTGTCGGAATCGGTGTAGGCGTTGCCGTGGGTCTCGGTGTGGGAGAAGGCGTTACGGATACCGCAAGGGTAGGGGCAACGGTAGGCCTGTTTTCCAGTGCTTCCAGCGCCTCCTGTTTTTTCTGCTCCTTCTGTGCGCTGGTCCGAAGGCCTACAAGAAGCAGCGCTGCAGCGCTTACCATTATAAAAACCGCAGTCAGTACACAGAGCAGTATTTTCAGTATCTCTCGTTTTCTTCTCATTCTGTTTCACCTCTGTTCTACACGTACCCTTCATAACTGATTTCTTATGGCAGTTCTTTATTCCTTGCCGCTCCAGCAATAAGTACAAAGCTTGCACGGCTCAATATCAATAGAAGCCACAAGATCGTCAAGACGATGGTATTTCAGGGTCGTAAAGTTCAGCTCTTTGCGGATATCCTCCAGCATTCCCTTATAATTCTCAGAATCCGGATTTGCATAGTCCGCAAGAGTTTTTTCATCCACATTGTCACCTTCCCGCTTTGCGATCACTCTTCTTGTGATCAGATCCATCTCGGATTTTGAGCGGGAAAAATTCAGATATTTACATCCGTACAAAAGCGGCGGGCAGGCCGGACGGATATGTACCTCTTTGGCTCCGTTGCTGTAAAGGAAATCTGAAGTTTCGCGAAGCTGGGTTCCCCTTACAATGGAATCATCAATCATCAGAAGGCTTTTATCCTTGATCAGTCTGTGAACAGGGATCAGCTTCATTCTGGCGATCAGATTTCTCTGGCTCTGCTGGGTTGGCATAAAGGAACGCGGCCAGGTAGGGGTGTATTTAATAAACGGACGGGCAAACGGCACTCCGGAACGGTTTGCATAACCAATGGCATGGGCAATTCCGGAATCCGGAACACCTGCCACAATATCAGGTTTTACCTCTCCAAAATCACGCTCTGCCAGCATATCGCCGCATTTATAGCGCATTTCCTCTACATTTACCCCCTCATAGGTGGAAGTAGGATATCCATAGTATACCCAGAGGAAAGAACAGATACGCATTTTGTCTCCGGGCTTCTGCAGAGTTTCAATTCCTTCCGGAGTCACTGCCACGATCTCGCCCGGTCCCAGAGACTTTTCATCTTCATAGCCCAGGTTGATGTACGCATGGCTTTCAAAGGAAACACACCGAGCACCGTCTTTTTTTCCAATAATAAGAGGAGTTCTTCCAAGACGATCTCTGGCTGCAAAAAGTGCCTTTGGAGTCAGGATCAGCATGGTCATAGATCCGTCTATCATTTCCTGTGCATAGCGGATTCCCTCTACCATAGTTGACTTCTGATTGATCAGAGATGCAACCATTTCTGTAGGATTCACATTTCCGCCGCTCATTTCCAGAAAATGTGTGCTGCCGTTTTTAAAAGAATGCTCCACAAGCTCTTCCATATTATTGATCTTACCTACTGTTGTAATGGCAAAATTCCCAAGATGAGAACGTACCAGCAGAGGCTGAGGCTCATTGTCAGAAATGCATCCAATTCCAAGATTGCCCTGAAGCTCTGATACGTCTCTGTCAAACTTTGTACGGAACGGGGAATTCTCAATATTATGAATGGCTCTGTCAAATCCCTTTGCCGGATCATATACAGCCATTCCTCCCCTTCTTGTTCCCAGATGAGAATGATAGTCAATTCCGAAAAACAGATCCAGCACACAGCTGGACTTTGAAGCTACTCCAAAAATTCCGCCCATAATTCTGTTCTCTCCTTATTATGTTTTTTCGCTACGTGAAGCTGAGTAATCGCCAGTCTGTCTCAGACCGGCAATCCCTAGTTTGATCTTCCGTATTTACTGCAAGCATCATTATATAAAAACAGGAAAAATAAGTAAAGCCTTTATTTTGTTTCTTTTATAATACCTTTCCTGTAGGCTTCAAGAAGACGGGTAAGTTCCTGTATCCTTTCCCGCAAAGCTTTCCCGTTGTCTGTATCCCCTACAAGACGCCTTTTTGAAGAATAATGCACAGCCATCTGGCTGGATACAATGTCATTCCCTTTGGAAACCGCCTCCTCCGCAGAGGTAAACGGCTCATGGGCTGCAAGAAACAGGCCGTAAGAGTTATAGATCAGAGTGTAGCCTGCGATTCCGGTTACCTTCTGATACGCCTTGCACAGACCGCCGTCAATGACGATCACCTTGCCTCCGCATTTTACCGGGCTTTCCCCCTCGATCTGATGCACCGGAACATGACCGTTGATAATGTGGCTTTTTGCCGGATCCAGACCAAACTCCAAAAGCATGCGATCCACTACCTCCTCCTTTTCCAGAAGCTGGTAGTAGGCTCCCTTTTTCTCTTTTGCAATTTCTTTATCCTCTATAAAGTACCGCTCAAAGGTTGTCATTTTGTCCTTGCCGAACAGAGGGGAATTTGGTCCCGCCCAGATATACCACAGGATATCCTTTCCCTTTTTCTGTTCCTCTGCATCCACGGAAAAAAACGCCCTGCGCACATAGCTTTCCAGAATATCGTAAAGAGCCCTGCCACTGTAAGTTTCCCCGTAAACCTCTACTTCTTTCATGCTTCCGTCCTCATTAAGAGGAATGCAGCCATGAAAAAGCAGATTTCCGTTATAGATCTTGTACAGGCCTCCCACGTCAAGAAGAAGGCGCATATGATTCTGAAGCTTTTCACAGTTCCGGAAGGCTGCTTCCAGCCGCTCCATAACTTCCAGTTCTCCTGCAGTAAGCTCATAGGGATGTTCCCAGTCAATGGTGGGAAACAGATTGTCCCTGAGCGCATATTCCTTTCCGTCCGGCATGACAATGCTTCCCTTTTCCGGATCAATTCTGTGAAGAAGGCAGCGATCCTCCATATGAAATTCCCTGCGTTCCCTTAAAAGCTGACCCTCCAGCTTAAACTGGATCATGGCAATGGCCTTGTGCATTTTGCGCCCAAGCTCCTGTTCCAGAGAATGGTAGTCAGAAACACCCTTGATCCCGAACACTGTGCATGGGTCATCCTTATAGGTTTCCATGGCATAGGTGGCCAGCGGAAGCATGTTGATCCCATAGCCGTCCTCCAGAATATCCAGGTTTCCATAGCGGATACTGTTTCTTACTACTGTGGCAATGCAGGCTCTCTGTCCCACTGCCGCCCCCATCCACACAACATCATGGTTTCCCCACTGAATATCAAGAGAATGGTATTCCATCAGCCGGTCCATAATAAAATGCGGCCCCGGGCCTCTGTCAAAAATATCTCCCAGAATGTGAAGATGATCCACAACCAGCCGCTGGATCAGTTCAGCCAGGGCAACGATAAAATTTTCTGCCCTGCGGATCTCTATGATAGTATTGACAATGGAATTATAATAAGCTTCCTTGTCAAGAACCTCCGCTTTCTCTGTGATCAGCTCCTCTATCACATAGGCGTAATCCGGCGGAAGGGCCTTTCTCACCTTGGATCTGGTATATTTGGATGCGGTTGTCTTGCACACCTCGATCAGACGGTACAGAGTGATCTTGTACCAGTTTTCCATATCCTCCTCTGTCTTTTTCACCAGGCGGATTTTTTCCCTCGGATAATAGATCAGGGTGGCAAGGTCTCTTTTGTCATGATTGCTTAAGGTATGACCGAATACATCATCTATTTTTTTCCGCACAGCGCCGGAACCGTTCCTGAGAACATGAGAAAATGCCTCGTACTCTCCATGAAGATCCGACATAAAATGTTCTGTTCCTTTTGGAAGATTTAAAATAGACTGAAGATTAATGATCTCTGTAGAAGCTCTCCCAATAGTGGGGTACAGTTCTGCCAGACGCTGTAAATAGCGAAGTTCATCTTTTTTCATAATTGTCTCCTGTTGGAAAATTGTTTTGTAATATTTCCGTAATATATTATAACATGCTGCAGAAACTTCCTGTAATTCCGGATATCTTAAGGTTCTTTCTCGAGATGGCATATACATGCCAAAACACCTCCCAGGACAGCGACCTGTAAACAGTATCCGTCAGGTGATCACAGTAGCCTGACAGGACAATACCGTGTAAACAGCAGCGTCAGGCAGTCACACCACATCAAACAGGGAGAACTGATTGGACTGGGGAATATCTCCGAACAGCCCCAGATCGTCCATAAGATCGATGACTGTCTTACTGACCTTGGTGCGGTCACGGAAATCATCCTTGGACAGGAATTTTCCCTGCTTTGCAGCCTCCACCACCGCCTCCGCAGCCTTGTCTCCCATTCCGTCAATGCTGTTCAGAGGAGGAAGCAGCTTGCCGTCAATGATCTGGAAGCGGTTTGCATGGGAACGGTAAATATCAATAGGAAGAAACTCGAAGCCTCTGGCGTACATCTCCTGGACGATACGCATGTCCCTGATGGAATCCTGTTCTTTTTTTGACGCCTCGTCGCCTTTTTTTCGAAGCTCTGCCAGATAATATTCCAGCCTGTCCCGTCCCATACACATGGTCTCATAGGAAAAAGCAGTTGCGCGGATACTGAAAAACGCAGCATAGTATGCCAGGGGAATAAACACCTTAAACCAGGCGATCCGCCATGCCATCATAACATAGGCTGCCGCATGAGCTTTGGGGAACATGTACTTGATCTTTTTGCAGGACCAGATATACCATTCCGGAACATTATGCTCCCTCATAGTAGCCTCCCACTCGTCCCGGAGCCCCTTTCCTTTTCGCACGCTCTCCATGATCGTAAATGCAAGGCTGCTCTCCACTCCCATACTGATCAGATAGATCATAATATCGTCTCGGGTACAGATCGCTGTGGAAATGGTAGCCTTTCCTTCCTGGATCAAAGTCTGGGCATTTCCCAGCCATACGTCCGTACCATGAGCAAGTCCCGCGATCCGGACCAGATCCGAAAAATACTTTGGCTGGGTATCAATAAGCATCTGCATGGCAAAGTCTGTACCAAACTCCGGCACACCCAGACAGCCAAGCTTGCACCCTCCAATATCCTCCGGAGTGATGCCCAGGGCTTTTGTGCCGGCAAAAAGGGACATAACCTCTTTGCTGTCAAGAGGGATCTCCTGGGCATTCTTTCCGGTCAGATCCTCCAGCATACGGATCATGGTCGGATCATCGTGTCCCAGAATATCAAGCTTCAGAAGGTTTCCGTCAATGGAATGATAGTCAAAATGCGTGGTAATGATGTCGCTGTTCTCGTCATTTGCCGGATGCTGCACCGGTGTGAATTTTTCGATTTCCTCGCCTTTTGGCAGAACAATGATTCCTCCCGGGTGCTGGCCTGTGGTACGGCGGATGCCTGTGCATCCCTGAACGATCCTGTTGATCTCGCAGTACCGCTTGTGCTGACCATGCTCTTCAAAATAATTTTTTACATAGCCGAAAGCTGTTTTTTCCGCAAGAGTACCGATGGTTCCTGCCTTAAAGGTCTGCCCTTTTCCAAAAATAACCTCTGTATATTTATGGGCGTTTGCCTGATATTCGCCGGAAAAATTAAGGTCAATGTCCGGCTCCTTATCCCCCTTAAATCCCAGGAAAGTTTCAAAGGGAATGTCAAATCCTTCTTTGGTCATTTTTGTGCCGCAGTGAGGGCAGTTTTTGTCAGGCATGTCGCAGCCTGCCATTCCTCCGAATTTTTTTACCTCCGGGGAATCAAAATCACTGTATTTACAATTGGGACAGATATAATGAGGAGGCAGAGGATTTACCTCTGTGATACCGGACATGGTAGCTGCCAGAGAAGATCCTA
>OLNN01001450.1_pt1 | contig 19594 bp, 17 predicted proteins | sample 1672141 | NCBI WGS metagenome assembly OLNN01 (sample SAMEA3136652, study PRJEB25190) | human gut metagenome | biome: human gut; feature: human-associated habitat; material: faeces | place: Austria | collected 2013 | reverse complement strand
ACTCCACCTCGGTCGCTTTGAGCAGGAAGCCGGGCTGCCGCTCCGGTTCCTCGGCAAAGGTGATCGTTTCAAAATCACCGCTGGCCGCAATCTTGCAGCCCTTTCTGGCAAACTCCGCGCAGCGTTCTGCGAGGATACCGCGCACCTTGATCGAGATAAAATCGGTCAGCTTTTCTCCATCCGGAGACTTGTAGCGGCGGTCTGAGGCAATGCGCATGATGGCATAGGGCTTGCCGGTTTCTTCGTTGGTCTTGAGGACGGGATCTCCCGTCAGGTTGCCGATGGCAATCATTTTAAGCATATTGATGCCCTTCTTTCTTTGTAATTACGCCCATTCGACGACGAACAGGACGCAGAGGATGTTGGCGTTTGTGACCGGCTGAGACAGGGCGCTGACAACTGCGTCATAGGTGAGCGTCAGGATATCTTCCTCGGCAATTTTCCACGGGGAAGTAAGTACAAACTGCTCCGTGCTGCCGGTCTTGCTGGTCTGTGCGCTGTTGATCTTGAAGCCAATCTGGTTGCTGTCCACCTTGGCGTGGGACATATCCGAAGCATACGGCACCAGCGTCCAGCCGTTTTCTGCCGTCAGGGTCACGGAGGACACCTGCACAGCGGCGGTGGAGTGGTTGACAATCTCCGCGTTGGAGACATAGACCTTCCCGTTCTGATCGACCGTCACCGGCAGCACAGCCGGAACAATGACAGAGAACACGGTTGCTTCCTCCCAATGCGCATAGTAGGTGGTGGAAGCCACTTCTTTGAACACGGTATTGCCGTCGATCTGCGTGCCGCCGGTTTCCTGCGTAAACCAGCCGAGGAACGCATAGCCCCTGCGGGTAGGCTCCGTGGGCAGGTTCAGCGTTTCGCCGTAGGTCTGGTTCGTGGTTTCTGTTTTGCCGGTACCGAGATCCCATGTGATCTTGTATTCTGCCGGGGCAAACTGCGCGTAGAACGTCCGCGCAGCCGTAATGGTAACCGTGCTGTACAGCGCGCCGCCTGTCTTTTCGGTGTACCAGCCGGAGAACGTGTGGCCTGCCTTGACCGGCGTATAGCCGGGGGCAACGGCGGTCTGGTTGGGCGCGACGGAGGTCGTCACGCTGTTCTTGCCGCCAACCGTGCCGCCGTTGGACGCGGCATCCCACGTCACGATCAGCGCGACATTCGCGCCGCAATCGTCGCAGACACCATCCGCATTGGAATCCCGATGGTCGCCGTACTCATAGTCGGAATCACCGCAAGCAGAACAGGTCTTTGTTCTGCGATGCTGCGTTTCGTCGTATTTTGACCAGCTTCCGTAGGAATAGCTGTGGTCAGCATAGTCATAAGTGGACGCGCCGCAGCCAGAGCAGGTTTTCGAGCGACGATGCTGCGTATCGGAATATTTACTCCACGCACCGGTGGCGTAGCTGTGATTTCCATAATCGGTCGTGGAATATCCGCATGTGCGGCACGTTGCCGTCCGGCTGTGCTGACTGGAGGAATCGTTGCTCCAGCTCCCGTAGCTCAGGCTGTGCGAAGCATAGTCATAGCTGGATGCACCGCAATTTCGGCAATAGCTTTCCCGGCGATGCTGGCTGCTGGAATATTCTTCCCAAGAGCCGTAGCTATAACTATGGCCGCTCGCATAGATGGTTTCACTTTTGGTCTGACCGCAAGCACAGGAGTACGAACGGTAACCGTTGCTGGTGCAGGTTGCGTCGCTTTGGTAGTCCAGCACCCATGTATGGCTGCCGCAGGAAGGGCAGGTCCAGGACCCATAGCTGCCGTCGCCGTGCTCCTTGTAAACGTAAGTGCCAAGATTTTTTACATAATGGCACTTGTAGCACTCGTAATACTGCTGATGACCTCTTGACGTATGCGTCTGCTCGACGTAGGTGCCCTGCAGGGAATACTGCTTACAGCTTGGACAAGTGCCGACAATGCCGGTGGACGCACGGGTGGAAACTTGTGCAGGCGCTTTCTTGATGCCGCCTGCGGTGGCGGCATCTGCGTTCTGATACACACCGTAAAGATCGTGGAAATATCGGTTGCTTCGATTGGATGCTGTCCAGTCATAATCGTGGAAAGGCACAGAAGAATCCGGGTATCCAATGATGTACGCAACATAGAGCGTATCGCCGTTGTCGGTTTCACGCCAGAATGCATCTTCTCCGATGCTGTCCAGCGTATGCTCTCCGTAATAAATGGACAGCTTCGTCAGCAGTGGGCAGTTATAGAACGCATGGCGGCCAATGACCGGCGTGGTGCTGGGGATCTCGGCAGTCGTGAGATTGGTACAGTCCTCGAACCAGTAAGCGAGATCGGGGATCGCCAGACTCTCCATGCCGTCGAACCAAACCTGTGTGATCTGCCTGCGGTATTCTGCCCATGGTTGGTCGTCTTTGCTTGTAAAGGTGCTGCAGTCCCCGCTGCCGGAGATCGTCAACCAGCCCTTACCGTCCAATTCCCATGTGATCTTGCTGTCGGGGATCGTGCCGCTGGCGACAGCATCGTCTGCCGCAAATGCCGAGATACTGAGCGAAAGGAGCATGCAGAGGGCAAGCAGGATTGCTGTGAGTTTTCTTGTTTTCATAGCGGTTCCTCCCTCCTTTACGAATTGCCGGTTGCAGGCGCGATGGTGAAGATCAGCGTCGCGGCGTTCACTTTCTCCACTTTTTCAGTTGCCACGACCTTCGCGGTGTATGCGATCCGCAGGTTTTTCCCTGCGTCAATGACCGGGAACGCGCCATCAGCCAACGTCAGCTTGCCTTCCTTGACTGTTTTGCAGCCGTTGATGCTGAACGCGATCTTTCCGGCTTCGCTGCCGAAATGCTCAAAGTCTCCAATGGCGAACGCGCCAGGCTGCACATCGACGGCTACGACCTGCACCGCGCCGCTCTGTGCGCGGTTTTCAATGACGGCGTTGGATGCCGTTACAACATAGCCGTCCAAAACCGTGACCGGCAGGCAGGCGGGGACGCTGACAGAGATAGGCGAAACAGAATTCACAACCGTCAGCACTACCGGAACGCTGGCCTGCGCGGTTTCTGCGGCAAAGGCAGAAACCGACAGCGAGCAGAGCATCAGAACAGCCAACAGGAGAGAAAACAGTTTCTTTGTTCTCATTTTGACATTACCTCCTTCGGCCACAGGTACGCAGCATGCAGGGCAGTCTTGACCTCCAGTGTGCCGACCGTTTTGCCGTCACGGGTGGCCGTGATCGTCGCGGTGCAGGCGGCGTTGCCGTATTCCGGGGCTTCTTTCAGCGTGATGGAGCTGACCGACGCACCGGCTGCGAGGGTGATGGGATCTGCAATGAGGCTGCCGTCGGAATCTCTGCGGATCTCGATGGTATAGGTGTCTGTTTTGCTGTTATTTTTCAGTACGGCAGATACCGTCTGCTCTCCGACGATGGCGTACAGATGCGCAGGAACTTCTGCCTGAATGAGATTCTCATCCACCATTTTATTGAGGTCGCGCTGCGCATTCAGCAGATCGTCCATCACGTAAAATACAATCTCTGTTTCCGGAAATTTGCCTGCGCGCTCGGTGATACGGGTTTTGATTTTGTCATAGACCAGCAGCGTCGATTCGCGGTCAAAGATGATCTTGACCGGGCCGTCCACACGGCAGGCGATGACTTCGGCTGCCGTTGTGCCATTGCTGCAATAGACCGCCGCTGTGCCGCCACCCCACACGACAAGGCGGCCGGAGATTTTTACATTGGACAGCGTGATCTTGCCGTCCGCAACACCGTTGCCGATGATGAGATCGCCGTCAATGGTCATGTCCTTCAATTCAACGTCCTTGGTGCGGACAAGCAGATTGCCCTTGTAGTCCTTCGTATAGCTGCCGCTCTTGGTGATATAGGACTGGATGATGTTGAAATAGAGCTGCGCGAACTCCGCTCTCGTGATATTGGCCTGCGGGACAAGTCCCTGTGTGCGGCCATGCACATAACCGGCTGCGACCATTGCTTTCATGTACGGCAGCGCCCATGTGGAAACATCCTTCGCATCCGCAAACTTGGACAGATCCGTCTTTGCGTAGTCATCCAGATCAAGCTGCAAAGCTCGTGCGACGACCGCAATGGCCTCCTGACGAGTGATTGCCCGATCCGGCTGCATGCTGGTGGAGGAGACACCGTTATACGTCCCCATCTGGACGGCGAGGGCTACATCTTTGTAGTACCACTTGGATTTTGCAACGTCCTTGTACGCAGAAATGTCCGCAGCTTTATAACAGCCAAAAGACCGGTTTGTAATGGCAGCCATTTCCGCACGGGTCAGCAGCCCGTTGGGATCAAGCTGCGTCCTAGATTTACCGTAAAGCAAGCCGTTATCTACAGCCGCAGACACGGCTTCGGCGTACCATGCTTTTGTGTCCACATCCTTAAAATCTGAAATGCTCGCCGCGGATGCGGAAACAGCGAGAGACAGGCAGGTCACGACAGCCAGAAACAGCGCAAGAATTCGTTTTGTTTTCAAAGTGAATCCCTCCTATGATAAAAGCTGCCGGGGGAAGCAGGTTCCCCCGGCGATGTATGGGTGCGGATTAAACCGCATCCCAGCAGATCACGAACAGAACGGACGCGACGGAAGCGTTGACGACAGCTTCGGAGACCGGGCTGACGATGGCGTCATACGCGATGCCAATGGAGTTTGCGCTCTGGTCGCCGTTGCCGGACATATAGCAGCCTTCGATGGCACCGTCGATGAGGGTCTGGGAAGCCGCATTCTCGGCATTGGTGAGCTGCTCCGCGCCGCCTCCCAGCGCGAGCTTGAAGCCGATCATGTTGCTGTCCACCTTGACCTTGGCAAGGCTGTTCTTGCTGCCGAACGCGGTCAGCTTCCAGCCGGTACCGGCTTCGACCTTGACATTGTCGACCTTAACCGCACCAAAGGAATTGTTGGTGATGCGGATGTCTGTGGCCGTCGTGACCGTGCCGTCCGTGCCGACTGCAATGGGGAGGATGGTCGGGATGGCGACGTTCATCTTGGTCGCAGCAGGATCACCGTCGAGGGTGCCGTCCGAGGTGGAAGACAGGCTGATGCTGGAGGTGCCGGTGCCGCCGGAGACATCCACCGTGGTGGGTTCGGCAGCGGATGCGCCAATAGCGAGACTTGCCATAAGGCAGACGGCGAGGATCAGGGATACGAGTTTCTTCATGTTCTTCATAGTTGGTTCTCCTTTTTCGTTTTGTTAGTTTTGGATGGTGATATGGATGATGGCTCCGGCAACGCCCAAGGTTGCGCCGGAGTCAGGATCTAAGTTGGAAAAGTAGGCGGTACATTCGTACTCACCCGCAGGTAGTTCGACGTCGAGCGCTGCATGCTCGATCTTGCTGCCGACCGCAATGGCTTTGGACTCGTAGATCTTTTCGCCCGTGTCATTGCGATACAACAGTTCAAAAGGGACGTGATCTTCCACACATCGTTCAAAGGAGAGATCCTGCGGGGTATCTGATTCATCCGTTAGATACCGCTCCCGGCGATCCATGCTTGCGTAGGCTTCATAAACTTCATCTGAAACGGCGACTTCCTCGCCGTCAACGTAAATAATATTGGCAATGACATTGCCGTTTTCGTCGCGGAAGCGTCTGTAATTCCGCGTATCTTTCCAGTTGTACATTCGTAAGCTCCAATCTCAAAATTTTGTAAAATTTCGAGATGAAGCTACGGATATTTCGCTGTGCTCTCAGACCATCTGCGCATGTATGCCCTTTCCGCTATTCAGCGAAAAGGGCATAAACGCAAAAAAGAGCCCTACGGAAAGCTGAACAGCTTACCGTAAGGCTCCGAACGCGGTACTCCCACATTCTAAGGTGGGCGGTTGGTGCGCTTGACTGGTATCATAGTATTTGGATTTTGAATTACAGTTTAGATGATTACTTCAACCGGGCAGATTGCAAGCCCGATTTGCTGCCCGCACTTCGGGCATTTGGAAAACCATTGCGCGCGGTCTGCCTGCTCCGGACGGAACAGCTGCAGACTACGCAGGTCTGTATGTTCAGCGGCATTGAGAAGCCGTCCTCTTTGACAGATCGGGCATCTGATCGCCCGATCTGCTTTCACTGCACAATTTACTGCTAGATTCATGCTTACCCCTCTTTCCTGATTCCATGTTTGACTTCGATTCTGTATGCTGACAATCCCTGATCGGAACAGCTCTGTCTGGAGAGGCTTCGACAGACACGCCCAAGGAGTGGAGGCGCGTGTTCCAGAGGTTATGGGATTGACGATGGTTTTATTATATAGACGCTATAAAGAACTGTCAATGACGCATTTGTAAACATACAAGAACATTTCATTGACAAGCATACCTGCGACGGCTATAATGAGAACATCCCAAATTGGAGGAATACATCATGACAACAGGAATGAAACACTTGGCTGCGTATCAGGCAAATCTGCTGGACTACAATGCGGCAAAAGACCGTGAGTGCAATTATATTGGCAACCAGATTCGTGCTGCGCGAAAAAGCATGAAATTGAGCTTGGAGCAGCTCAGTCAGATCTTAATGGGATATGGCGTGGACATTGGGCGCGTTGCGGTGAACAAGTGGGAAAAGGGTATATCGATTCCAAGTGCGTATCAGCTTTTGGCCGTCTGTGCTGCGCTGCATCTGGAGGATGGCTTTGATTATTTTGTGAGCAATACAAAACGCCCCCTGCTGAACGCAGAGGGGCGTCGAAAAGTGAAAGAGTATCGGGAGGATCTGATTGCATCCGGGAAGTATCGGGAGGTGCCGCCAGTGCTGGAGATCCGCTATCTGGACATGCCGGTCAGCGACCTGCCGGTATCCGCTGGTACAGGCGCGTTTCTGGACGAGGGAAACTTCGAAATGGTCAGCTTTCCGGAGAGCAGCATCCCAGATGGTGCGGAATTCGGGGTTCGGGTGTCTGGCGACAGCATGGAGCCTGTCTATCATGACGGTCAGATTGTGTGGGTGCAGCAATGTGAGACACTCCGTACCGGCGAAGTTGGCGTCATGATCTACGATGGACAAGGCTATATCAAGGCGTATGCCGAACAGGAACCGGATGATCCAGAAGCCTACCTTGGCAGTGACGGCGTGCGGCGGATGCAGCCGGTTATGGTGTCTTATAATAAAGCATATGCACCGAAGCCAGCGTCACCGGAGCTGGAGTTCCGAATTGTGGGGCGAGTCTTATAAGTCCTGTTTATTGGACAACGTTTGTGATATGATACTATCATCAAAAGTTTACCCTGCTTTTTTTGATAGGAGTGAAAGGACATTGAATACGCACGCACGATTGGATGAATTACTGCATGAGAGAAACATGACATTATACCAGCTATGCCAAAGCGGAAACATTCCCTATACGACGCTTCGCGTCTCTCGCTGCAGGGGCAGCCAGCTTTCTGTAGATACCATTGAGCAAATTTGCAGGGTGCTTGGAATCTCGATGGCCGAGTTCTTTACAACTTGCCGCAAAAGCAATTCAGCAAATGAAAGTATGAGGTAAGCTGTTCTTCAATAATGCGGATAAAAAGTCTTTGGACCACACTTATATGGGGGAACAGTGTGCTTTTTTACAGCTATTTGTTTGAAACACTCATTAACTTAGTTTCATAACAGGAACACCGCAAGATGATACATAAGATTCATCTTGCGGTGTTTCCTTTTATGGAAAGGGGAAAATAACGCAGTTAGGTGCGCACTTGTACACTATATTAAACTCGTACTTTTACTACGCACTTTCTTGTCGCAACGGGGATGCCGTCGACAGCGTGATTGGGCGCATGGGCATCATGTGGCCATAGAATAATAAAGCGATTATCGCCCAAAGACAAATACTCATATTTTCCAGTGTAAAACCAGATGTCACGCTCGGGATGTGCCTCAACTTCCGTTAAAGTTTCTCGCTGTGCAACCCCGATCAATTCGTGCCCTTCAATAAGATATTGAATGTCAAGGTATGTGTTATGAGCTTCTGCATTTGGTGTATTTTGCACGGTCATTCCGTGTGAGATATTTGCAAAAACATCATTGCCATCAATTTCATAACGGCCATCGGGTATCGTCGAAAAATCTGAGTTTACAAGAAAATCAAGTGCCTTTTGCAATCGCGCACTGATGCCATAATATAGATGACTGTTTGTAAGTGTATCATAAATCATAAAGTAAGACCTCGTTTATTTTAATAAAAACTGAAAACAATTTTCATTTAATATGATAATTGAAATTACTTATCTATGTAGTGTAGCATATAGATATGGAAATTGTCCTTGAGCAGGAAAGGTTGTTTTAAGGCAATATAACAACGAAATGGAGTAAGCATATGAATATTTTGAGCGAAATGAGTAGCATCTACTATGAGCTTACAATTTCTGAAAAGAGAATTGCCGAATATATTTTGGAACATACAGACGAAGTGCAAATGATGTCAATTAGCGAACTTGCGGAAGTCTGTCATGTTGGCGAAGCTACAATTACTCGTTTTTGCAAGCGTTTCCACTCACGTGGATATACCGCATTAAAAATTGAGCTTGTAAAATTGAGCAACCCGAGCTATGAGCCTTTTTCAGATAGACCGACATCTGAAACCACGACAACAACACCCACGAAACACCAAAATATAAGTGGAATATTATACAGTGAATACTCTTCCGCACTGAAACAAACTGCTGAATTGCTGAAAAAAGAGCACGTGATCCGCGCAGTAGAGGCGCTCAGTCAGGCAGAAATAGTCTACTGCATGGGTCAAGGTGGTTCTATGCTAATGGCAGAGGAAACAGCACATCTGTTTTCTTCCGTGAGTTCCAAGTTCTTTAGCATATATGATTCTCATTTACAGGTTTCAGCAGCAGCAACCATGACAGCTAAGGATGTATTATTCTTCATTTCTTATTCTGGATCAACGACTGAAATGGAGGATATTTTATCTCAAGCAAAGCAGAATGGTGCAACAATTATTATGCTGACAAGATTTTGCAAATCTCCTGGGGCGGAAAAATCGGATATTGTGCTGCAGTGCGGTTCAAACGAATCACCTCTGCAGCAAGGCTCGGTTGCCGCAAAGATTGCACAGTTTTATGTTCTGGATATTCTGTATCATGAGTATTGCAATAAAAACCCAGAAATATCTGAACAGAACAAAGAAAAAATTATGCGGGCATTAGCGAACCGCCATCAATAAGTGATTCAGGCATATAAATGCAGCCACGCAGAAAAGAGAACCATACTTTCGCGAGAATGTGTGTGTACCACATTCTTTGAAAACGTGTATTGCTTTGTACAATCAAGTTCAGAGAAAAGATGCTCTATCGTTTTTGGCGGGCAAGTGTTATCCAAACCACCAGCGGAAAGCATGACTGGAACATTGATACGGTGTGCGTGAGAAAGAGTATCAACATAACCAAGTTGATTCCAAAACAGTGTGTGGTCGGTTTCTTCATAGGCTGGTTTTAGAATACTGTATGCCGGCCCTTCTAATTCAGTAGCCGGGAAATCGGTTAAAAAGGGAAGATCGGCACAAACACATCTGACTTTTCCGCCGAGAATTGAGGCAAGCAACAGGGAGCCGCCGCCACCTTGACTTGTTCCGAATAGGGACATCTGTGGAAGCACACCCGGCTGCTGTAATGCCCATCGAATTGCTAAAAGGCAATCCGAGAGCCAATCTGCATATCCACCCTTAAGTCCCCGGGCGGTACGGTCAAGAACCGGCCAGTTCCCATCTGGGAGTTGCATTTCAGGATGGATTTGATTTGGTTCAGCATATCCTAACGGAGAGATATGTAAAATATGAAATCCCTGATCGGCCAGTTGCGGATGCATACTAATAGACGAACCGTAACCCGGAAGATTGATTAGTAAGGGGGCTGGAGTTCGGATTGCGGGCTGCCAATAGCCATAAAATGTTTGGCGATTGTCACTTGCCGTAAATTTGACATATTTATTTACCAACGTGTTGGGGGAATTCCCAAAAGGAACAGTGATTGGACAATAATCCACAAATTCTGCATGAATCGCAACAGTCTCTGACTGCCTTAAGAGTTGCTCTGCCCACTGATCAACTTCTTCGTGGCTGGGATAAGCCTTACGCGCTTCCTGCAACATGACCGTCTGTAAATCCACGAGGTAGACCTCCTAAATTCTTTTTTATTCATCCTAGCAGATTTTTAGGAAACTTTAAAGTAATACATACATCATTACTAGCATTTTTCAACCATAAATAAGATGTTATTGACAAGTTTGGAGGAATAACGATGCAGACAACAATTCCACAATCATTGTATTCAGCAATGCGATTCAACTTCTTATATGTTGATAAGTATACCTTTCACTCTGGATGGTTTTTCCCGGAAGATTATATCCCCTATTGTTTGCTCCGCTTTATTACCAGAGGCGAAGCTGTATTTAAAATCAACTCAGAGGAGATCGCAGTACACAAAAATGAGATCGTTTACATACCGGAAGGAGCGGTTATGTCGTGCTGGGCGCTGAGCGATAATGTTGAGTTTTATTCTATTCGTTTCTGTGTTACTGCGCGATTAAACGACAGCGATTTTCTCGGTGAATATTTTCATATCCCAACTGTTACGAAAAATGTACAGGAAAATGTTTTGACGTATTTTCAAGAAATCTATCAAAGCGCAACGAGTCAAAATCCGAGCAGACTGTTTCGGATTCGAGGAAATCTAGAATTGATCATTGCCTATTTAACACAATGCGCCAATGCAGAATGTGAAGGAGACGGCAGTTCACATGATCGTGAATTGCCAGATGTGCATAGTCTCGAGGCGATTCGCAGAAGAAATGCTAAGACACAGAACATCAATCGCGATCCCCGGATTCAAATTGTTGTAGACTACTTAACACCGCACCTTAATGAGCAATTTACAATACAATCTCTCAGCGAAATGGCGCAAGTCAGTCAAACATCATTCCGAAGACTATTTAAAGCGCATACCGGGAAATCACCAAGCGATTATATTCGAGAATTACGCATGACGTCCGCTGCAAGAATGTTATTGACAAGCAATCGGGAAGTTGCAGAAATTGGATATCGGGTCGGATTCAGCGACGCAAACTATTTTTCCCGCACCTTCCGGCAAGTATTTGGAGTTTCACCGCATCAATACCGCCGGATCTCACGCGGACAGGCGGTTCGTGCAGGGAAAGAATCACCCAAATTATGAGCGAATAATGCTATGATTGGTCATTTCATCCTCTACACAAAATGAAAATAATTTTCTATAATGAAGCCATAGCAATACCACCAAAAAAACATTGAGCAGAAAGGGAAAAATTATGAAAAAATACTTAGCGCTTCTTTTGGCAGCACTGATGCTTCTCAGTTGCTTGGCTGGTTGTAGCTCAGCAGATGATACGACAACCCCTCCAACTGAAACAACCCAGGACGCTCCGCAGACCACTGACAAAGAAGATGCCGCACCGGCAGAGCCTGTTGAAACAGCGGATGAGCTGGAGGGTGAGATCACGTTCTGGCACTCGTTCACGCAGGGTCCCAGACTTGAGCGGATTCAGGCGGCAGCCGATTCATTCATGGAAAAACACCCCAAGGTTAAGATCAACATTGAAACCTACTCCTGGGCAGACTTCTACACCAAGTGGACGACCGGCCTCGCCTCGGGCAACGTCCCCGACATGAGTACCGCGCAGGCCGGTCAGGTTGTCGAAATGATCAACGCCGACGCGATCATTCCGCTGGATGATATGATCGACGAAATTGGCCGCGACCGTTTCTATGAATCTCCGATTCAGGAAATGACCTATGATGGCAGCTGCTATGCAGTGCCGATCTACTCTCATGCATTTGTGATGTGGTACCGCAAGGATCTGCTGGAAAAGTACAATCTTGATGTTCCCACGACTTGGGACGAGTTCAATGCGGCAGCGACGGCGATCACGCAGGGCGAGAACGGCGAAGTTTACGGCTGCTCTGTTCCAATGGGCACGAACGATATGTATGCAACGTGCTTCTTGGATGTCTGGGCTGGCAGCTGCGGCAAGTCCCTTCTGACAGAAGACCGCAAGGCAAACCTGACCGATCCGGATATTGTTGAAGGCATCAAGTTCTGGACGGATATGTATAAGACAAATTCTCCGGCAGACTCGATCAACTACAACACGCTCGATCAGGCGACGCTTTATTATCAGGGCAAAAACGCATTTGACTTCAACTCCGGTTTCCATATCAGTGGCGTTGAGGCAAACCGCCCCGATCTGATGGATTCCATCAGCTGCGCACCGATTCCCACCCGCAACGAAGGCGAGCAGCCGCAGTACATCGTCAATAATATGCCGATGGTTGTTTGGAAGAACTCTAAGCATCCTGAAATCTGCAAGGCATTCATCGAGTCTTTCTATGAGCCGGAAACTTATGTCCCGTTCCTGCACTCTGTTCCGGTTGGCATGCTTCCTGCTCTGAAGGAAATCACAAATGATCCGACGTTCCTTTCGGATCCGACGATTCAGAAGTATGAAGCCGAAATGCGTGTGATTAGCGATGCTCTGAGCCACGGCACTTATATTGGCATGGAATATGGCCCCTGCGTCGAGGCTGGCATCCTTGCAAACCAGCGTGTCGTCGAGAATATGTTCCAGGACATCGTCCTGAACGGCACATCTGTTGAAGACGCTGCGGCAGCCGCCAACAAACAGCTAAATGAGTTGTTTGAAGCAGCAGAATAAGATTTTATTGGGGTGACCCAGGAGGCGGGGGCTTCCCCCGCCTCCTTTATCTCTAGCGCAGCAAAGGAGGTCTGCAAAATTGTGAAAAGAAGGCGCACGCTATCATCAAAAGCAAGCAGTTGGCTGTTTATTCTTCCCGCGCTCACCGTGGTTATTTTACTCCTGCTATATCCCGTTACTTCCAGTATCTTCTATAGTCTGACAAACAAAAATCTCATTAAGCCTACTTATCGATTCCTCGGTCTTGATAATTATATTAAAACGTTGACTGATCCGGATTTCTGGACGGCCTTTTGGAACGACCTGAAATGGACCTTTTTCTCTCTGCTGGGGCAGTTAATAGTCGGTTTTACCGGCGCATTGGCGTTGAACCGAATCAAAAAAGGCTCTAGTATTTATCGTACAATCCTGATTATTCCCTGGGCGATTCCATCAATCGTTTTGGCGTTTTCCTGGAAGTGGATTTTGAACGGCGTTTACGGTTTTTTGCCGAATCTTCTGATCAAGCTCGGACTATGCTCAACCGCGCCGGAATTTTTGACTGGAAATCTGGCGTTTGCAACGCTGGTGTTCATCAATATCTGGTTCGGCTCGCCGCTGATCATGGTCAACATCCTGTCAGCGCTGCAAACCGTACCAAAAGATCAGTATGAAGCAGCTCAAATTGATGGTGCAAATACATTCCAGTCTTTCTGGCACATTACAGTTCCGCATATTCGTACTGTTGTGGGTTTGTTGGTTGTGCTTCGCACGATTTGGATTTTCAATAGCTTCGATATTATTTACTTGATCACCGGCGGCGGCCCGGCCAATAAAACACTGACCGTTCCGATTTATGCATATAACATTGGTTGGGGATTGAAGCAGCTTGGACGATCTTCAGCAGTTACCGTACTGTTGCTGCTCTTCCTGCTGATTGTGTGTGCGCAGTACTTTAGGCTTTTGAACAAGTGGGAGGAGGAGAAGTGATGCACAAGCGTAAACATTTTAGACGCGGTATCTTAGGCGACACGATCTCCTATACCTATTTGACAATTCTTGCGCTTTTGGCAGCGTTTCCGCTGTTTTGGATATTAGTATCTTCTGTAAAGAGCAAGGGCGAACTGACAGCGAATCCCACTGCGATTTTCCCTCAGGTCTTTTCGCTGGAGTATTATAAAATTGTTTTTGAGCAACTAAAGTTCGGCACAAATATTATGAACAGTGTTGTTGTTGCCGGAAGCACAACAATCATTGCTATTCTGATTTCTGCGCTTGGTGCATATGGTGTTGTTCGGTTCTTCCCGAGATTTGGAAAGATTATGACGAGGGTCCTGATCACGACATATATGTTCCCTCCCATCTTGCTTGCGATCCCATATTCGATCATTATGGGCAAAGCAGGGCTGATGAACAGCCGCGTTGGACTGATTATTGTGTATCTTTCGATTTCTGTCCCATATGCGATTTGGCTTTTGGTTGGATTCTTCCAAACAGTCCCGCTTGAAATTGAAGAAGCCGCATACATGGATGGTGCGAACAAGCTTCAAGTATTTAGTCGTGTTGTCTTGCCGATTGTCGCACCCGGTGTAGTTGCCGTGGCAATTTATACATTTATCAACGTATGGAATGAGTTCCTGTTCTCACTCATTTTGATCAACAGCCGCGACAAAATGACCGTTGCGGTTGGACTGAAATCACTCATGGGTCAAGAGGTGCTGGACTGGGGCGTTATGATGGCTGCATCCGCACTTGTTGTAATTCCTTCTGTAATTTTCTTCATGCTGATCCAGAAGCGCATTGCTGGCGGTTTGGCACAGGGCTCTATCAAATAAAAGGAGATATTGTTATGAAAACGATTGGATATGCAATTGTCGGTACGGGATATTTCGGTGCTGAACTTGGTCGCATTATGAAAGAGCAGGAGGGGGCAAAAATTGTTGCAGTTTATGACCCAGAAAATGGCGAGACTGTGGCAAAAGAGCTTGGCTGCGATGTCGAAACGGATTTGGATAAGCTCTGCTCGCGTGATGATGTCGACGCTGTGCTGGTAGCTTCGCCGAACTATCTGCACAAAGAGCCGGTTTTGACAGCAGCACGTCATAAGAAGCACGTCTTCTGTGAAAAGCCGATCGCGCTTTGCTATGCGGACTGCGACGAAATGGTACGCGCCTGCAAAGAAAACGGTGTGATCTTCATGGCAGGCCATGTCATGAACTTCTTCCGCGCGGTACGCCATACAAAGCGTCTGATTGCGGAGGGGAAAATCGGCCGTGTTCTCTATTGCCACTCTGCACGAAACGGCTGGGAAGAGCCGCAGCCGTCCATCAGCTGGAAGAAGATCCGCGCAAAATCCGGTGGTCACCTTTATCACCATATCCACGAGCTGGACTGCATCCAGTTCCTGATGGGACCGGCAACAGAGGTTACCATGACTGGCGGCAATGTTGCGCATAAGGGCGAGCAGTTTGGCGACGAGGACGATATGCTGTTTCTCTTGCTGGAATTTGGAAATGGTACCTATGCTGTCGTGGAATACGGTTCTGCGTTCCACTATCCGGAGCATTATGTACTGATTCAGGGTACAAACGGCTACATTAAAATTGATATGTGCAATGTCGGCATGACCGTCAAAACTGCGGATGGCGAGGAGGAACACTACCTCGTTCACGAAACCAAGGAGGAGGACGACCAGAGAACGCAGATCTATCACAGTACGGAAATGGATGGCGCGATCCAGTATGGCCATCCGGGTAAAAAGCCGCCGCTGTGGCTGCACGGCATCATGAAGAACGAAATGAAATTCTTTAATGGCATTATGCACGGGGATCCGGTGACGGACGAATTCCGTCCGCTTCTGACTGGCGAGGCTGCCCGCGCGGCAATCGCGGCAGCAGACGCTGCAACGCGCTCTCTTCGTGAAGACCGCAAAGTTAAGGTTTCTGAAATCACAGGCTAATTCCTTTCCCTCTATAAATTATAAACATTTTCTGTTCGTCGAACAAATGCATACAGAGTCATTAGAGAAAGGGGCAAACAAATGAAACATACTTTGAAACGTCTATTTAGTATACTTATTGTATCGTGTCTCCTTTTGACTATGTTCCCGTTTTCGGTATTCGCTTCCAGCACAAATGGCAGCAACATAATAGAAGTCTTATCAAGGGCAAGTAAAACCGGTTTCTATTACAACTTTGACGGCAATACTTCATTTGATGGAAGCCGTATCGTTTCGGGAACAGAACAGGATATTTCGCGCTTAAAAGCCAGCACCCAAGGAACAGTTATTGTTCGATATAGAAGTACGGCATCTACAAATCAAGTCCTATTTGCGGCGGGAAGCTCCACAGAGAAGGACAAATATGGTGCGATTATGGTTAATAATGTTTCTGGGATGAAAATGCAACGAATTGATTTCCCAGGTGGAATGGTCGCAAATCTCCGTGGAACAACTACCGGGTCTGGCTGGCATACCTTTGTTTACAGTGTAGATGCTAGCGACCTTACAAATACACAAGCAAAATCTGTAACAAGCTTTGATGGGAGTACCACTACACAGTTTCCGAATTTCGCCTCATGGTTCAATTATAATACAGAGATTAATGATATTCAGTTTTTGAATATTGGTGGTACATCTGGCGCGTTGGCAAACTCGAGTAATAATGCAAATTTTGTAGGAGATATTTCTTTTGTTGCGTTTCTTCCAGAATTTATGTCACAGCAAGAAGCGGCGGCAATCTCCGGAGCAGAATGGCCTATTGGTAATCCCTTGGTATTCTCAAAGCATGACTTGAACATTCAGAGTGACGATGATGCAGTCCAACTTAGTGATGACGTTCTTGAGACTCTAAATAGCGCTGATAACATTACCTTACTGGTGAAGTACAAAAACACGACAAATGGACCTGGTTCACTTCTGAGTGTCAGCGATACAAGCAAAAACGATGCACATTTCCACTTGTATCAATCGGGCAACCGTGTTGGATTTGAATTTAGAAATTCTGATTCTCCTAAATATTCTGCTTACTGCACTACGTTCGGTTATGAAGACAATATCGTTGCGTTCAAGGCAGAAAGTGGCGTAGGTTACAAGTTATTTGCAAATGGTCAAAAAGGCGGAACGACAGCCAAAACAGGTGATGATTACCAATGGCTAGGCGATATTCCGAACTTGACGACTGGTTATATTGGGAAAATGGATCGGCTGATTAGTTCCAGCAGTTATCCATACACAGGTACAATTGATTATATCTATGTCTTCACGTCGGCACTTTCTGACGAACTGCTTCTTGAGCTGACAAGGCCAACGTCCAGGAATGTTTTTTACGAGGGCGATGCTACAAGCTCGACATTCTTCAGAATTCCGTATTTGCTGTACTCTTCAAAGGGAACCTTAGTTGCTGGTTCCGATACAAACTATGGCAGCACTGGCGATTCAGCAGAGAATATTGACTCTGCACTTAGAATCAAGCATCAGGCACTCAGCTATACAGCGAATGATGGTTGGGAAGATGCGATTACGCCAGATTGTCTGCATATGAGTGACTATGCAGATGAATACGGATACAAACAAGGCTCAGCCTCCTTTATTGATGGAGTCATCGTAGAAGATACTGAGCATACAGACAGAATTTTGCTGTTGATAGACGCCTTTGCTTGGAACGGCGGCGGTTTCCAATCACTTAATATCGATGCTTATGGACAAGCGCATGGTGGTGTTGCTCGGAGTATGCCATTCGGTGACGGCTTCTGCACCATTGCGGGGCATAAATATTTCCTGCTCTCCGATCAAAACGTGAAGTCTGGAAATGTTAATATGAACACCGTTCGCAGTCGCTTTAACTACGCTGCTGATATTTATGGCGAGAAGAACGCGGATGGCAGATATAACGTTTATCATTTGCTGGGTACACCGACGGAGTATTCTTCCGACGGAACGACAGTTGATGATAGCAATTTGTCGCTTGGTGAGCTTTCAGAATACAGTCTCGGTGAAAATTATGAACTGTACAAGGGCGGTCAGCTTTTGCATGTTACGCAGCGCAGCTCGGACACACAGGCAGCTTCGCAGTCTGTGCCGATGAAAATTTTCTATGAAGACTCTGAACTGCAAGTTTACAATACCAGTTATATCATGCAGGTTTATTCAGACGATGATGGAGAAACGTGGCATACGGACAAGATTATTTCTGGCATGGTCAAGAGAGAAGAGTCTCGGTACTATCTGACTGGACCTGGACATGGCATTCAAATTCAGAATGGTGATCATGCTGGCAGACTGGTTGTTCCAATCTACTATCAGCTTACTGGAGGAAATGGTACGCTGACAAGTGGCGCACGAACGGAAGTTATTTATAGTGATGATGGTGGAAACACTTGGGCACACGGTGACTGCCTTCCTGGAACAGTCGGTCATGAATCTGTTGTTGTAGAACTCCCAAATGGCAATTTGCAGATTTTTATGCGAAATACCAGCGGCAGCGGGGGTAAGATTAAAACCGCGACAAGTCTTGATGGCGGCGAAACATGGATTGATGTTACATCGGGACTTGGCGATAATCTGGCCGGTACGAACAGCCAGTTGTCAGCACTTTCATATAGTGGAACGGTTGTCTCGAAAAAAGATGGACAAGCATATCCTGCAGTTTTGCTGTCAATGGCGTATAACACCTCCAGAACAGATGGGCGCATCTATGTCGGCTTGATCAAAGAAAATGGTCAATACGACAACGGGAGCACGAAGTACTCTATCGACTGGGAATACGTCTATCAGGTTACTGAGGCCAGTGCACTCTTTGCTTACAGTAGTCTAGTTGAACTTGGCAATGGACGAATTGGAATGATCTATGAAGCATCGCCGACCACTTCGTGGGCAGATGGTTTGCGGTATATGTACTATGAAGAATTTACCATGAGTGAACTCACTGCGAATTGACGATTTAAATGTTCAGCGGGCTCTCATTACGAGAGCCCGCTACAACCTAAAAGGAGAATACATAATGGATGAAAAATTAAGAAAATATCAGGGCATCTTCCCTGCGTTTTACGCTTGCTATGATGATACAGGCAGAGTATCAACTTCTCGAACAAAGTCGTTGGCTAAGTACCTGCTTGCCAAAGGCGTAACAGGTCTTTATGTTGGTGGTTCCTCTGGTGAATGCATCTACCAAAGTGTAGAAGAACGCAAGGCCATCCTCGAAGCCGTTATGGACGCTGTTGGCGGCAAGCTCGTCGTCATCGCGCACGTCGCCTGTAACAACACCGCCGACAGCTGCGAGCTGGCGCGGCACGCCGAAAGCCTCGGCGTTGACGCAATCGCCGCCATCCCGCCGATCTATTTCCATCTGCCGCCGTATGCCATCGCGGACTATTGGAATACGATCTCTGCGGCTGCGCCAAACACGGATTTTATCATCTATAACATCCCACAGCTTGCGGGTGTCGCGCTCAGCACGCAGCTTTTGCAGGAAATGGCTAAAAATCTGCGCGTCATCGGCGTTAAAAACTCGTCTATGCCGACGCAGGATATCCAGATGTGGCTTGATGCGACCGAGCGCGAGCTCGTCGTGTTCAACGGTCCGGACGAGCAGCTGATCTCTGGTCTTGCCATCGGCGCGACCGGCGGCATCGGCGGCACCTACGCCGTCATGCCTGAGCTCTATCTCAAAATCTACGAATGCTATCACGCCGGGCGCATGGAGCTGGCACGCGAAATTCAAAACGAATGCTGCCGCATCATTTATAAGATGTGCAGCTGCCATGGCAATCTCTACGCCGTCATGAAAGAGATTCTGCGCCGTGAAGGTATGGACGTCGGTACTGTGCGCGCGCCGCTGCCGAATCTTGTCGCATCCGACATGGACACCGTCGTCTGTGCGAAGCAGATGATTGAAGAGGCTGTCCAGAAATATGTAAAAGCATAAATCACAGACCTGTTTTTGAATTGTA
>OLNN01001441.1_pt1 | contig 19709 bp, 19 predicted proteins | sample 1672141 | NCBI WGS metagenome assembly OLNN01 (sample SAMEA3136652, study PRJEB25190) | human gut metagenome | biome: human gut; feature: human-associated habitat; material: faeces | place: Austria | collected 2013 | reverse complement strand
GCTATATCCGTATGCCCGAGTTGCTGGATGAGTTGAATATCGCCCGCAGCAACGGTAGTCTGAAAAAGCTGATGAAGGCATACAAGAAAGTGGAGCTGCTCATTCTTGACGAATGGCTGATCCGGCCCCTCTTACCTCACAGGAGGCTTACGATCTGCTTGAGATTGCGGAGGCCCGCAGCAGCCGTTCTACGATCTTTTGTACGCAGTACCAGCCCGAAGGCTGGTATACCCGGATTGATCCGGACCCGGAGTCTCAGAGTCCGATTTCTGAAGCAATTATGGACCGAATTATCCATAATTCGTATGAAATTCTGGTGGAAGGACGTGTCTCGATGCGTGAACGCAAGGGGCTTCGGGCAGCTTCTCTGAAGGATAATAAGACGGATGCATAACCCTTTTATGAAATGCAATAATATTACAGACTTCGACTAAGAATCCTGTTGATCTGACAGCGTGCCGGTCCTCCCAGTCCGGCGCGCTGTTATGCTTGGTGGGGCTTTAATCCGTGAAAGTGGAGCTGAAAGTCCGTGAGGGCGGTGTGGTTTCTCCAGCGAGACAGCTTTTATCTACGCTGTGGCAAGCACTATTCACTATGTCGCTCCACTGCGTGAAAGTGTCGCTGAAACTCCGTGCAGATGCCGCTCTCACTCCGATTTATGCAGTCATGGATCAGCTGAGTTTCAAAGAATATGAAAATCTGATCAAAAAATAAAGCATAAGCGACACCATTTGCAGTTGGTGTCGCTTTTTCGCGCCTTTAGGCGCCACTGGTATTGTGTTCCTGATAGGGTCTTTGTTCATACCATGTCCTTACGGGCGTGGTTGTGATTAATTAAGTTTCTGGATTTCTTCTTGATATTGCAAAATCAATTTTTGTTCTGCTTTCATGAGTTCATATAGATATACATAGGGGTGCATAATGTTACCACTACCTTCCTCGCCAGTCAGGTATTTTTCGTAAAAATCATTTCCACATTGGTCAAGCATATCATGAATAAAGGTTGGAAACGATATATCCCCACATACATATTGGGTGGCATTTAAAATGCTTGCTCTATTATCATAGGTCAACGACACTTGAATGAAATCCAAGAAGATGTTAATAAATTTCGGATAGTAATTGAAATCATGTTGTTCAACAAGAGCGATGAATTCTCGTCTAAGGGCAAGTTCGATTTCCCCAAAAGACTTTACAGCCGTATCAGATAATCCTTCACTCGTCAGTAATGTTATTTGATGCAAATCTCGCATATCTTTAAGTGTAAAATTTTCGGGCATAGCTACTTGTGCGAAGTTTTGATTTTGAATTGGTGTTGTAACACAATAAAACATGACGGTATATCGTTCTATGTATTTCTGTAAAACCTTATCAAACCTTTTTATTATCGACCGTTCTTTTTCTTGCGATTGGTGTTCTTGGATATGATTGCTGATTTCATCAATAAACCAGACGAGAATCATAGCGGAAAAGACGCCGACCGCAAGATCATAGGCTATTTCTTTCACAAGAGAATGGTCAATGTAGTTATTTTGTAGATTCGACCAGTCAATAGTGCTTTTTGAAATGATGAGAATGATGAGACTAATTACTGTAATTAAAATTTTCAGGATAAAGAAACCTCTTTTTTTCAAGTTATCACCACTTAATATATATTATATCATATTCGTCTTAAGAATCAATTGGACTATATTAAAACTGATTGTTACAGAAAAAACGAGTGTGACAAAATCTATTGCATCAACCTTCTTGTATTTTGGCGTGTGGAATATCCGGTATACCCGATGGATGCAAGCGGCTATGACAATCTACCGATTCTGCTGGAGTCGTTCCGCTATGTGTTGATACAGGGTAAGGCGGATGCTTTTGAAAATCTCCGTGCCCTGATGGATTGCCCCGACGTGGATAGTGACGTCGGACGTGAAGGTGAGCTGATCTTCCATCTGGTATATGAAACAGCTGGATGCTACAAGCTGTTTCTCAATTTCTGGATTTCTTCGGTGGAGGACAGCACCATTAGGGTGGAATTTTCTGATCTACACCTAGACGCCGATTATGAAGCTCTGTATCAATCCCACACTTTTTCGTCAGATGGTGGAAATCAATGTCATCCGGCTTTTCTCCGTTCGCTATCACCGTACCTTGAAGGTGGGGCGCGTGCAGACACTTATTCTGGCACTGCTGGCGGAGCGTGACACGAAATCACGCTGTTCCACAAGTAGAAGTATCATCTGCTGCGCTTGATGCTGGATGGGCTGAGACGGTGGTAGAAAAGTTCGCTGATTTGGCGGAGGCGGAACAGACAGCGGTTATGTATAGGGATGCGGCCGTCACCTGTGCTTCTGTTACGAAGCAACAGAATATGATCTCACCACCTCGTAGCGGGAGGAAAGCCGCCGGTTCGGATACACGGCGAAGCAGACTTTAGACTACGCCCAGAATCTCTCCGAAAAGAAACTGTTTTTAAGACGTTTATAGGAATAAGGAGGGATGGTACTGAGCTTGCTATCTACTACAATATTCGAGCGCCTTTGTAGCTGAGTCAAATCTGTGGGAATTCAAGCCGGATTTTTCCGTGAAGTCGTTTTAAAAATAATAAATGCTTCTCTCGCATTCGTTTTATTTTTCTCATTTTTGCTATATCATAACTTCTTATCTTTTCCATCATTTTCAGAATGTCATTAGTATCCACACCGTCAGCGGTACATACCACACCGCAACGATCAACCGCCATACCAGAACAGAAACGTCAATGATCATAGATAGGATAAAGTTCAGCGCGAACAGTGCAATCTCTCTATTCAGGGAACTGTTTTTCGGTATGCTCCAGAGACACAGTCGATAGATGGCGAACGACAGTACGTAGGGTATTCATAACCATAGATAGTGCGAATTACCATTTTTACATAAGCAGATCAGAAGATGCAGTACAACAGTGCGGTGGTTGTCACAGACTGAATAGTCTTGCGAAAGGAATCTTTTATCGCTTCGCCTCTCGTCATAGAATCGTCTCAGCATATCCTGCATGAGTTCCTTGAAAGGATCATTATTCACGTAGCGACCAATCTCCATAGCAAAATCAACCGCAAACAAGAGATGGATATCTACTACAAAAGTATCAAGATTTTGGGAATACTCGAGGCATTTGATAGCAGAAAAATGAAAGAAACGGCGTAGCTGAAGCTATACCGTTTCTCTCTCTCCTTAGAATGCTTTCTTAACTGAACATCCTAGAATGGGATCCTTTTTACATATAACATCACCAATCTAATTTTTGGCCGCATCTACTACAAAATGCCATATATTCGCGTTCCACAGTAATTTTACAACGTGGACAGATTGGATATGAAGAATACCGTCCGAACGAATAGAACGACATAGATTTTGTTACGTTCATGGGTATGCGATATTTTAACTCAAATACAAACGTGAGTATATTAAGACGTTTTACTCTCAGCCGTAATATCTGAATTCGCTAACGGAAGAGCCGGTTTCAAGTAATGTACTACCGTTGTAAGCTTCTAACTCTACATAGATTCGATATGAATAGCCACGGTCAACTGCCCAATGCTTAGAGGTTACCGCTGCATATCGCATATTTGATGTAGCAGACCATGTCTTAATGGTAGTCCATTTTTGGTTTTTTAACTGCTGTAGATGAAGTTTGCATACAGTTTTTGTGACTTGAGTTGATGCTGCACTACCTTCACCAGATACTGTTGCAATTCCCAAAGCCGAAATATTAATATCACCACTTATAGTCGAAACATATTTCCAACGCGGCTGTGTAACAGCACCGGAACAGGTAAATACTGCAACTATTGCCAGTATAATTGCGACTGTTGATTTTATAAATCTCTTTTTCATATGATACCTCCTGCATGTCGTTCTATATAAATTAACGTGTTATTTGAAAAAATTCTGACAACATTTTAATAGAAAATGCTAAAAATATTCCCGCAGTTTCATACTGCGGGAATTGGTAACTATAATAGAGGAATGCTTTCTAATATCTGCATAACTATATCTTGGGAGATATTTCCGGAAATTGAATAAAAAATATCATCTATAGTATATGTTGCAATAAGACGATCAGTACGTTTAGATATAGTAACATAAGCGCCATTAATTCGTAATTCGGTAATTTGTCCACTTTCGGTATCTATTGACAGCATCGAATCGTGTAAGACGCATTGTATATCATAAAACCCATTGTTTCCATCTACAAACTGTATATAAATGCTATTATCAGATGGTTCTTGTATCGCTTCTATACCAAATCCGGCAGGGGTATATGTTGGCAAATATTTGGTAAATTTGGACGATATCGATGTGGTTCCTTTGTTAAATGCAAAGCTTGAGTTATCTTTATCTGAACTGAAAATGAAATTAATAATTGAAGTTCTGAATGCATTAACACTGAACATCGTGGCTGCACAGACTAAAACAGCAACGAGAATCGCGATACGAATCCTGGAGTGAAATCTTTTTGTACGGTATGTAGTAGACTGCTGCTTTTGATTTTCTCGAATTAATGTTTTCATTTGCTTTTCAAAAGCAGGGGAAAATTTATGCGTATGGACCTCTTCTGAACGTAGCTCCTCATCGGTTTTGAGTTCGACGTTATCGTCATCAGAAATTTGTGATATTGCGACACTAATGAGTTTATCGAAATCCTTATCGGATATTTTCACTGTAAGACACCTTCTTTCGTTAGAATTACTTTAAGTAACTTTTTGGCGCGACTGATGCGTTTGTGAACAGTATTAGTAGAAAGATTTAAAGCAATGCCGATTTCCTCGGTGGTATGATTATATAGGTAGCTTAATTTCAAGACATCTCTATATTTATCCGGTAACTCGCTGATAGCTTGAACAATTGCTTCAACGGTAATCCTGTCGACAATGATATCTTCGGGTCCGGATGAATTATCTGACAAATCCAGTGGTATTTCATAGACGGTATCGGTTGGATGTATACTCCGATAATAATCGATACAGATATTTCGAATAATCATTTTCAAGTAGCTACGATGCTTGTCTACAGGTATTTCAGCAATTCGATTGATATTCTTGGCAACTCGAATGTAGGCTTCGGCAACCATATCTTCGGCGTGCTGAACATCATGAAGAATGCCGTAAGCTATTTGAAACATACCTTGAGAATAGGTTCTGTAAAGAGATTCGAATAAGCATAATTTGGATTGGCGTTCGACTAATGCGAATGAAATCATGTGCAGGACTCCGTAAATTGTATTGATAATATATATTGTATCAGAAAATCGACAATTTGTCGAAAATACTTGGATGACTGCAAAGCCACATATTCAACAGGAGATAGTGTATGAAAGAGATAGCTGGGGGATTGGTTATGCGTGTTATGGTGTTAGCTTATATATCTATTCGAGCAGTGAAATTTCATCGAGAGGGAAAGTTACAATTCTTGAATGTTTATATTCATATATTGAGGATGCCACGCGTGATGGTCAAATAATGTGATATAAGTATATTTAAGATAAGCAGTGGATGAAATGGCTTTCTGCATATTGGAGTAAACATGTTTTTGTGGTAAAATATTAAAAGATTTTGAGATTATGATGTAATAAATTTTTTGAATGGAAGAGTAAAGTAAGTAATCTATGTGGCAGAGGAAAATAAGGAGATAACGAAATGATTAATAGTCTGAATATGGATTTAATGAAAGAACGGATATTCTGTTAGAGTTGATGACGGAGAAAAAGGTTGATAAAGAGAAAAGAAGATTGGAAATATTATTTGTGATGCTTATAAATGGGAGGATATAGGATGACAGTTCTGTTAGCAGGCGGAGCGGGCTATATTGGATCACACACAACTGTACAGCTTTTGATGAATGGATATGACGTAGTAATCGTGGATGATTACAGTAATAGCTGTCCGGAAGTCATCAATCGTATCAAAGAAATTGCTGGAAAGCAGGTTCGCACTTACGCGGTTGATATAAAAGATAAAGTTAAAGTACAGCAGATTTTCGCAGAAAACAATATTGACTGCGTTATTCACTTTGCAGGGCTGAAAGCGGTTGGCGAGTCGGTACAACAACCGCTAAAGTACTACCGTAATAACATCGACACCACGCTGACTCTGCTCGAATGTATGCAGGAGGCAGGCGTCAAGCAGTTTGTTTTCTCGTCTTCGGCAACGGTTTACGGCAAGGAGAATGCGATTCCATACATCGAGACGATGAAGCGCGGCAGTTGCTCCAATCCGTACGGCTGGACCAAGGTCATGATGGAGGAGATTCTCGAGGACGCCGCAAAGGCTGATTCTGAATTGACCGTTGTTCTTTTACGCTACTTTAACCCGATTGGCGCACACGAATCCGGCCGTATGGGCGAGGATCCGCAAGGTATTCCAAACAATCTCATGCCGTATATCGCGCAGGTTGCCGTCGGCCGCCGCGATCATCTCACGATTTTCGGTAATGATTATCCGACACCGGACGGCACCTGCCGCCGTGATTATATCCACGTGATGGACCTCGCAGACGGTCATGTGAAAGCGGTCGAGTACGCCGCACAGCACAAGGGCGTTGAGGTATTCAACCTCGGCACTGGCACGCCGTACAGCGTGCTCGAGATCGTGCATGCATTTGAGAACGCAACTGGTGTTGCAATCAAATATGAATTAGGTGCCCGCCGTGCAGGCGATTTGCCGGAGTTTTGGGCAAATGCCGATAAGGCCGCACAGGCGCTCGGCTGGAGAGCAAAGCGGAATTTGACAAATATGTGCCAGGATACCTGGCGATGGCAGAGTGAGAATCCGAAGGGATATAGAAGCAAGAGATATCGAATAAATTGTGCTACTGATTGTTGAAAGTATATAAAATTGATATTACAGATGCAAAAAACATCCACGAGGGAGAACTATGAAGGTCAGCGATAATCATAAGGATTTGGTTATGTAAGTGATAAGAAGATAGTTTTTTAGCTAACTAATATGAGAGCCGTTTACAGAGTGTACTATCTTATGTCATAATGTCATAGATATGAGCCATTCGATATACAAACAGGACAGAAAATATAGCGGTGTAGCGTTAAAGGACAAAAGACTGATTTTACATTAGTAAACTATAGAAGCATAATTGGGTCATATAGTATTTTACGTAGTTTCATGTTGGAGGCACACATATGCTGACCATCTTGAATTGAGATAGCGCAGAAAACATGGGGGAAGGAAAGACTATCGGTACATACGGACCTATAGCAAAGCAAACAAAAACCAAATATTTCAAAAATGCATTTGGATATACTGTGAAAGTATTGTTGTTTAGAGATAGATTTGATATAATAAACTTAATTATTATGACTTGAATGATTCGCAGTACAAAAAGAGAGTATATTTATTGCCTTTTTAGAATAGAGATAAAAGTTGGGCAGATGAATTATATGGAATGTATAATGGTAAAATATATTTTTGATTGCAGATATTTTACTCAGTATAAAGAAGACAAAGGTTGTTAAAGAGAAATTAATAGAATTTGCATCTGAAATGCTGCGACAATATTGGTAGTGCGGTAATATGCCAGAAAACTTGATATGTTTCGTCACGTGTTAATAAGTGATTGGAGTCAGAAAAATAGAGAGGTCTGTTATGCTTGCAACAATAGTTGTACCAATTTTCAATATCCAAAATTATATAAATCAATGTATAGATAGCATACTGCCTCTTTTGAAGCATAATTGTGAAATTATTATGATAGCAGGGAATTCTTCAGATTATACTAACACAATAGCTTTTCAATATGTGGAGCAATATACTAATATTAAGCTTATCTATCAGAATGGGGAAGGGTTATCTAATGCACGCAACTGTGGTTTGCGGGTTGCTAGAGGTGAGTTTATTGTCTTCGTAGACGGTGATGATTTTGTAGATGCTGCTGTTTTGACCAGCTTGTTAGATGGCATTACATCGAATACAGACATTTTAATGACAAATTTCTATCGCAATTATGAAAACAATGGTTCGCAAATTCTGGTTAGTGAAATAAACACCAATGGTAGTAACGGCTTGGAGAACTTACGTTATATCATAAATCCACACAAATGCTTTTGGAATGTCTGGCGCAATATTTACCGGACTGATTTTTTGCGAAAGCATGATCTTTTCTTTTTAGAAAATACATATGCAGAGGATATCGACTACTTTTCGCGTGTATGCATTGAAAAGCCTGCCCTCCAACATAGTAAAGAGGCTTTTTATCATTATCGAATGGATCGAAAAGGTTCGTTGATGAATGATGTGTCGCTTGTTCGCTTAGAACAGACTGTGCATGTGATCGAAGAAAGTATACAACGATTACAAAACTGTAAAGAGACATGGACTGAAGTCGTTATCTGTGGATTTCAGTTTGAATATTTACTCAATATAGTTTTTGTTTGTGATTATTCAAAGGAACAAAGAAAACAGGCGATGGGATTATTTATGGAATCTCACCAAGTGTTATGTCCTGCTTATGATAGTGGGGTTAGATGGCTAGTTCGTGGAATGAACACTCTTGGAGTTATGGGACTTTCAAGGATGTTGAAGATGATGAAGAGGCTAAAAAGAAGGGCAGAGCACCGAAATGTACAATAAGACTTTATATACACCTATGGTAACTGTGCTGCTTTCAACATATCACTCAGAGATGTATCTTCAGCAAGCATTAGATAGTGTCTGGGCGCAGACATTCCGCTTTTTGAAATATTGATTGTAAATAATGATGAAAGCAATGATATGATGCGTATCTTGCTCGATTCGATGTTAATGATCTGATGGTTCCAGAGCGCTTCGAAAAACAGGTAGCATTCATGGAAGAGAACAAAGATGTTGCAGGCTGCAGCGGATGGCAGCAGTACGTTGGCTTAAGCACACCTTTCTGTATGCTTCGCCGGAAGACACCGAGCGATGCAAAGCTAATCGCTTATTTCGTTGTGATTTATGTTATTCGACTTTAATGTTAAGGCGAGATTTTTATAAAAAATCAGCTGAGATATAGCTCATATTATGTAACTGAGGATTTTGAATTATGGATACGCGTATTAGATTATGGGAAGATAACTAATTCATCTATGGTTCTTGGTCTCTATCGCGAGATGGGGGTAAAAGCATTGCGAATAATAAAAAGAAACCGCTTATCGCTGAAAATAGTGAAATCGTGGTGAAAACACTTCACAGGAATTCTAAGTGCTAAGTGGAAAAATATTTTGCAGGTTGGATAAATCGTTTTTATACAGGAAAACAGCCTATATTGGTAGAACACGAAAAATACATGGGAAGATTTAAAGCAATTGATGCAGAATATCATTTTTGTAAACGATGAAAAGTAATATTACTACAAACATGCGTTGTGAAGAGTTATTCGTTCAGAATGGTTGACGCTACGTTGCAATCTATCTTTTTAGGTTGCAGAATCTATTAAATGACGTGTTTAAAAATTTGAGTGTATTAAGGGATTTTCATCTGAAAATGGTTAGCTTTCCTTGTAATTATCGAGATGTAAAACGAAAAACCCGTAAGCTCAAGGGCCTTCTAAGGAAATATACAATTTGGAGTAGATAAAATGATTATTACTAAAACCCCCTTCCGCGTCAGCTTTGCTGGCGGAGGCAGTGACATGGCAAACTTTTATGAACAGCATGGTGGTTGCGTACTCAGCACGTCGATCAACAAGTATTGCTATCTGTCCATCCATCCGTACTTTGATGAGAATGCAACGCTGTTGAAATACTCGGAGAATGAACTGGTCACGGACATTTCAAAGATAAAGCATCGCATTTTTAACAGTGTGCTCAACGAATATAAAGTCAGCGGTGTTGAAATCAGTTCAACCGCAGACGTTCCTGGCGGTACAGGGCTTGGATCTTCGAGCACGTTTACAGTCGGCCTGTTGAACACGATCGCTTGTTATCGCGGTAAGTTTATGTCAAAGGGAGAGTTGGCGGCAAAGGCCTGTGATGTGGAAATCAATAAGCTGGGAAGCCCTATTGGCAAACAGGATCAGTATGCCGCGGCATATGGCGGTTTAAATTTTATCCGTTTTAATCAGGACGGCTCGGTATCGGTTGAGCCAATTGTTATGCAGCCAGGCACATATAAAGAGCTTGAAAAGCATCTTGTAATGTTTTATACAGGTAACACTCGATCGGCCAATAGCATTCTGAAAGAGCAGAAGAAGAATATTGATGATGCTGCGAAGGCAGAAAATCTGAAGCAGATGTGTCATCTGGCCGAACAGATGAAGGGCGCGCTGGAACAGAATGATCTTTCGTCTTTTGGCGAACTGCTGAATGATGGATGGGCACTGAAACGTACATTGGCATCTGGTATTTCTAATCCGGCGATTGATGAAGCATATGAGATCGCAATGAAGAATGGTGCGCTGGGCGGTAAACTGCTGGGTGCAGGTGGCGGTGGTTTCCTGTTGTTCTTCTGTGAACCAGAGAAACAGGAACAGCTGCGTGTAGCTCTGGGATTGCGCCGGTTCGATTTCTCTTTCGAGCGGGACGGTGCATCGGTTGTATATATTGGTGATAAATACTGGGGATAAGGAGTTTTAGACATGAAAGTATTAGTTGCGGGCGGCGCTGGCTTTATTGGCAGTCATCTTGTAGATGCGTTGCTGAAGGAAGGACATGAGGTTGTCTGTGTAGACAATTTCTTCATCGGCACGAAGAGGAATATTGAGCATCTGGCAAACGAGCCAATGTTCCATTTCTATGAGCAGGATATCTGCAATCTTGATGCAATGGATCGTATTTTTGCAGAAGAAAAGGTTGAGTATGTATTCCATCTGGCTGCAAACTCCGATATTCAGGCGAGTGCAAACAATCCGGTTATCGAATATAAGAATACCTATACGACTACATTTAATCTGATTGAGTGCATGCGTCGACATAACGTCAAGAAGCTGTTTTTTGCTTCAACATCGGCGGTATATGGTGAGAAGATGGGTACGGAAGTGGCTGAAACCACTACTCCGCTTGAGCCGATTTCTTACTATGGCGCGGCTAAACTCGGTTCGGAAGCTCTGATTTCGGCATACAGCTATATGAACGATCTGAGCGTTCTTGTTTTCCGTTTTCCGAATGTCATCGGTCCGCGCCTGACGCACGGTGTCATTTTTGATTTCGTAAAGCGTCTGAAAGAAGATCCTTCGCACCTGCGTATCCTGGGCGATGGCACGCAGTCCAAGCCCTATATGCATGTGTATGATCTGGTAGATGGCATTATGAAATTCAAGGACGTTCCGCAGGGTATTACGCTCTATAACATTGGTGTTGAGACGCAGACCTCGGTTACGCGCATTGCGGAAATCGTATGCGAAAAGATGGGCCTTGCAGGCATTCCGTTCGAGTATACGGGTGGCCGAGGCGGCTGGAAGGGCGACGTTCCGGTCTTTGCATATGATCTGAGCAAAATCCATGCGGCAGGCTGGCACGCTAACTATACTTCGGACGAGACGGTTGCACATACTGTCGAGCAGGTAATTTAAATGCAGGCTGTGATTATGGCAGGCGGCAAGGGCACTCGTCTGCTTGAATTGACAAAGGATGAAATTCCAAAGCCCATGACTCCGATATGCGGCAAGCCCATTTTACAGTGGCAAGTTGATCGCCTTAAAGAGAATGGCATTACCGATATTATTATGATTATCGGACATCTGGGGCATAAAATTATTGAATACTTTGGTGACGGTTCCGCTCAAGGATTACAGATACGCTATATTGAAGAGAAGAACCCGCTCGGAACAGCAGGCGCGTTTTTCTATTTGCGAGAGATGCTGACAGAGCCTGAGTTTCTTTTGGTATTCGGCGATGTTCTGTTCGATATTGATTTGCAGAGAATGTACCGGTTTCATATAGAAAAACGTTCATTTGCAACTTTGTTTGTACATCCCAACGCGCACCCGTTTGATTCTGATCTGGTAGTAACAGACGAGAATGATCGAATTCTACATTTCGATTCGAAACATAATGTACGCGATTACTGGTACGACAATTGCGTAAATGCGGGCATGTATATCTTCGACGCATCAATTTGTAATAAGGTAGCGCAGCCGGTCAAGACAGATTTGGAAAAGCAGCTGTTAAGCGGCATGATCGAACAGAACGAGGCAGTATATGCATATCGATCTCCAGAATATATCAAGGATGTCGGTACAGTCGAGCGCATTCAAACCGCTGAAAAAGAGCTGGAAAGTGGTTATATTGCTGCACGCAATCTGAAAAACAAGCAGAAGGCGATCTTCCTGGATCGTGATGGTACCATCAATCGTAAAAATGGTTTGGTATCGCAGGAGGACCAGTTTGTATTAGAGGAATGTGCTGTAGAGGCTATCCGTACTATCAACAAATCCGGCTATCTGGCGATTGTAATTACCAATCAGCCGGTTGTAGCGCGTGGATTATGTGAAATTGAGGATGTTGAGCGCATTCATAACAAGATGAAGACGTTGCTTGGACGTGAGGGCGTATTCCTCGATGAGGTGTGCTTCTGCCCGCATCATCCAGATAAGGGATATCCGGAAGAAAACCCTAAATACAAGATACCGTGTCATTGCCGCAAACCAGATATTGGCATGGTTGAGCAGTGTGCAAAGCGATTTAATATTGATCTTTCGCAGAGTTGGATGATTGGCGATACGACAGTTGATATCAAGACTGGAAAGAATGCGGGTACACATACTGCGCTGGTATTGACTGGAGACGCAGGAAAAGACGGCAAATATGATGATGCTCCGGATATGATTTGCAATGATCTGCTGGATGCAGTGAAAAGAATTGTGGGGAAATAACATGGACTTTAAACAAGACATTCGAGACTATATCGATTGTGAAATTAACACACTGCAAAAGCTGGATGTTGATGCAATCAACCAGGCACTGAATCTGCTGCTCGAGGCGTATCGAGCACATAAATGGATTTACATTTTTGGCAATGGCGGAAGTTCATCTACGGCTTCTCATTTTGAAAATGACTTTAATAAAGGTGTCTCTGAACCGCTTAAAACCAAGTTCCGTTTTCGCTGTTTGAATGATAATGTTGCAACCCTGATGGCGGTCGCAAATGATATGGGATTTGAAGAAGTGTTTCGTTATCAGCTGACGGATCGAATTGAAGCGGGTGATCTGGTTATCGCGATCTCCGGCAGCGGTAATTCCAAGAATGTGATCAATGCAGTGGAGTATGCCAAGTCCTGCGGTAATAAGATTATCGGCATTACGGGGTATGATGGCGGCAAACTGCGGCAGATGTGCGATGTTTCACTGCATGTCCCGGTAAACAGCATGCAGATTTCGGAAGATGTACATATGATTTTTGACCACCTGATGATGAGCATGTTTTATAAGCATCTGTGTGGGATTAATCATTTACATGAAAATAGTTAAGTAGTGAGAAGATAGGGGACACATCGTGAAAAAAGATGTTGCAATTGTTTTTGGCATAACATCAGACTATATATTTGCATTGTCAAACGTGTTAATAGGTCTGAAAAAGCATAATAAAGTGTTTTGGAATGATATAATTGTATACCATGATGGGATTCCTGATGCAAATCAACAGATATTAAATGAGATTCTGCCGTGCACATTTGTCAAATATTCAAAGGAACTATTGAAAAGTGACATTGACAAACTTCCGTCGACAAGGGAGTATAGCCTATTAGCACTGTCAAGATTTGAGTGTTTTGATCTCTTGAAAGAGTATCGCAAGGTAATGTGGCACGATGTTGATATTTTAATCCAAGACGATATCACTGATTTGTTAACATATGCAGATAAAACAGGGTATGCAGCGACAAAAAGTGATTCGTTTAGAGTGGAACAAAATTTTTATGAAATTATACCGGGGTATAATATGTTGTCCCTGTTGTATAATTCAGGAATTCTCGTATTAAGCGATAAGCTCCTCGAACTAGGGGATTTGAGAACATATTGCTATACAAAATATAATCAATATGCGGAGAAGATCAGATATAGCGACCAGGCTGTACTTAATATGCTTATACAGGATTTTCATATTTCTGTGGAAGAAATCAGTCTTAGTAAATTTTGCTGTCATCCGTCAAACAGGGATTATCGACATGCGAAAATTATCCATGCTTATGGTAAAGATAAATTCTGGAATTCCGATAAACTAAAACGACAATTTCCTGAATGGGTAGAAAATAATAACTTATGGGAAAATAAAAGAAATCATAGTATTATTAGATTATCTTCCAAACCTTTAGTTACAGTTCTAATGTCGATATATATGCGTACTGATTATATGAAGACCGCAATAGACAGCATTTTGCATCAGACGTATGATAATCTGGAGCTGATTATTGTAGTTGAAGCGTCGAATAATCAAAATAGAATTAAAGACGAAATTGCTTCGATACATGATGAAAGAATAGTGGTTATTTGCAATCAGAGTAAATTGGGATTTGCAGAATCACTAAATGTCGGATTAAGAGCGGCAAAAGGTAAATATATTGCACGAATGGATGATGATGACATTAGTTTGCCTGAACGATTAGACAAAGAAGTGGCTTATCTGGAAGAACATCCAGAAGTCGATATCGTTGGAGGCTGGATTAAATTTTTTGGCTGTGCAAACCATGAAGAACATCGGCCTGAAAACAATGATGAATTAAATGTATGGGCAATCAAGGAATCTCCCTTTTTCCATCCGACAGTTATGATTCGCAAAGACACAATGGATAAAAATAGATTTCTGTATGACCCGCAATGGTTTACCGAAGACTATGATTTATGGCTAAGAATTTTACCTAAAGTTCATGCACACAACTTACAAGAAGTATTGTTGCTGTACAGAGCATCGGGAGAAAATGCTACAGCTACGCAGGCAGATAAAGTGATGAATTCTCATTTGGACTTAATGAGACGCAATCTTCGAGAACGTCTGGGATTAGAGTTTACTAGAGATCAGATGAGGCTATTACGAACACCGCAAATTATTTATGAATGCTATCATGCGGATGAGATGAAACAAATCCGGGAAGAGGTTATTACAGAAATTTATGCTGCTAATCGCATAAAAAAGGTGTATGATCCTCAGATACTGAAATTATATCTGGGAGAAATGCATAGTGATAAAAAGAGCCTCATAAAGCATTTTTTGAAACGATTTCCGTTGTTATATTCAGTAATACGTAGGCTATACAAAATGGTTTCAAATTCGAACAACAAAGATTTGCCTAAGCGTTCGCTGATTACACGTTTGAAAATGCGGTTGCTGCCACCTTCCTCAAAATCTTTTCATGAAAAAACGGATACAATAGAGTTTATTCTTAACGAACACTCGAAAGAACTGTTGAACATGAAGCAACGTTTAGAATGGACGGATGGAGTTGTTCGTCGGGCCTTTCAAGAGAGTAACGCTGCATTTTGGGGAATTTATCAAAATGGGAATTATCCAGATCAAGTTTTAAATGAGTTCAACCGTTGTAAAGATTATGAAAAATATATTGCTTCATTATATATATTGAATTATCTAAAATGCAAATTAAAAATGAAATCGCTCTGTATTTTAAATAATACAGGAGACGAATGGAAGAAAGCAGCGCGTAATTTAGGTATTTCAATCATAACGACGAATAAAAACGACGTAAAAACTATAAATCAGTATGATGGAGTAGTGATAACTGAGCAGTTAGGAAAAATAGAGTCAGAGAGAAACTCTTCGTTCCCTTCTAATATCATAATCACATATATTGAATGCAGTTCACCATTAGAAACCGAAACGAGACTGGCGATCAAGTCGCAGATGAAGTATATGATTGATTGCTATGATGAAAATGGATATATAGGAATTCCGTTATATGATGCTTTCAAGGATATTTGGGAAATAAAAGAGCAATATATCTATTCGCTTATAGTATTTATAAAACGTGATAGCCTTAATGCAGATAGTGAAGTTTACGAAGGCCTAAGTAATAATACTAGGAAGGATTTAAATTGAGTTATGCTCAAACGTTATAAGAAGTATAGTTTTTTATTCCAAGAGCTAGTTCATCGAGATTTTACAAAAAAGTATAAACGAACAGCGCTTGGTATTGGGTGGAGTGTTCTGTCACCGTTGCTACAGTTATTAGTAATGAAAATAATGCTGACTAAATTTTTTGCAACTGGTATTGAACATTATACGACATTTCTTTTTGCAGGCAATATCGTTTTCAATTATTATAACGAGTCAACTAGCTCAGGGATGACAGCATTAGCAGAAAATTCAGCTATCATTTCTAAGGTAAATGTGCCTAAATATATGTTTGTATTTTCTAAAAATATATCGTCTCTGATTTCGTTTCTATTGACTGTTGTTGTCTTCTTTGTATTGGCTGCTTTGGACGGTATAGAATTCACATGGAAAATAACAATGTTAATTTTCCCAATTGTTTGTTTAGTATTATTCAATATTGGATTAGGATTGGTATTATCAGCATGCTACACTTTTTTCCGTGACCTTCAGTACTTATACAGTATTTTCACTTTTTTGTTGATGTATATGTCGGCGGTTTTTTACGATATAAGTGCATATTCTGATTTTGCACAGAAACTATTTTTGTTAAACCCGATTTACCTTTTTATACGTTATTTCAGGAAAATAGTTATGGAGCAGACTATACCGACGATATGGTTTCATCTCTTAATGATACTAGATGTATGTATTGTTATGATAGGCGGATTTTATATGTATAAAAAGTACAATCATGATTTCCTATATTATTTTTAAAAAATAGAAGTTCGAGAGGCTTATAATGGGAAAAAATATATCGCAGAGGGAAAAAGACGCTAATATGAGTGAGCGAAATCATACAAAATCATTACCGATTTTAGAAGTAAAAAATGTGGTAATAAGCTACAAAATGGGTGATTTCCGCGAAATAGGAATTAAAGAATGGCTAATGAGAAAGCTTACGCACAACTACAGGGTATGGTATTTTAAAGCAGTAGACGGTGTAACTTTCAATTTATATAAAGGCGATATGCTAGGGATAATTGGATCGAATGGCGCAGGAAAGTCGACCTTGCTGAAAGTGGTTTCTCGAATAATGGAACCGACCGAAGGATCTGTAGTTGCACATGGAAATATTTCGGCACTATTAGAATTGGGATCAGGATTTGATCCTGATCTAACGGTTAAAGAAAATACTTATCTACGTGGAGCTATGCTTGGGTATACTCGCAAATTCATGGATGAAATGTATGAGCAAATTATAGAATATGCCGAGTTAAAAGAATTTGAAGAGTATAATTTTAAACAGCTTTCCTCGGGTATGCAATCAAGATTAGCGTTTGCGATTGCTTCTTTGGTTCAACCGGAAATTTTGATTTTAGATGAAGTCTTGTCAGTTGGAGATGGAGCGTTTCAAGAAAAAAGCGCCAAGAAAATGCAAGAGATTATTAATCATGGAGCAGCAACAATACTGGTGTCTCACTCATTGAATCAAATCCGTAAGCTAAGTACTAAAATTCTGTGGTTGCATAAAGGGAAACAGATTGCTTTTGGGAGCAACGTCGAAGAAATCTGTGATAAATATCAAGATTTCTTGGATGGCCGTATTCAAATTGAAATGTAAAGTCTCATTCCTAATTAGGAAAAGATCAATCTTATAGCATGGTAGCGGATCAAAATCGGCACAATGCCATACTTGATGGGGTAAATCCGTTAAAGTAGGATTTCACAAGCGATTTATATGCATAAGAGTATGTGATAATTGGCATTATTGGTAAACTTATGCTTTACGCAAACATAGCTACACTACCAGAAATCAAAAAAGAGAGAGTATGAAACTTTTTCTGTAAAATAATGTTTAGAAGGTCCTTCTATGATAAAAAAATATCATTAGGAGGGCCTTTTACTATGGAAAAACAAAAGAAATCTGTTCATAGAGTTGAAATGACTGAGGGAAAACGCAATATCATTCGCCAGCTTCTCGAAGAATACGATATCGAAACTGCGGAAGACATCCAGAATGCCCTCAAAGATCTCCTAGGCGGCACCATGCATAAATCGGATCAACTTTGCCACTGACGCGGACTTTTCCTGCCAGCTTGACGGACTTTTTCCGCCACTGCGCCGGAGCAGCTTGCCACTTTGATGATTTACCCTAATAATGAAAGGAGCACGAGCTTAAAAGCCGTGACTACTTTCAAGGAGGTCCTTCAAAAATGACGGACTATAGGAAAATTCTTATGCTTCGGAGCAAGAAATGCAGTCAACGCGAAATGGAACGCAATAAGGTTGCATCTCGAGAAACAAGCAAAGCAGTATTTGAAGCTGCAGAACGGCTAGGCATCTGCTGGCCTATCGATGATGATATTACGAATGCAGATCTGGAGCGGATGTTCTTTCCGGACAAATATAAAAATGTTTGTCTGTATGTTGAACCCGATTATCCGTATATCCACCGTGAGCTCGCAAAGTCCGGCGTTACGCTGACTCTTCTTTGGGAAGAATACTGCCGCAAATGCTATGAAGGTGGCCGCACGCCGTACATGAGTACGCAGTTCGGTGACAAATACCGCAAATGGGCACGAGTGACGAAAGCTACCATGCGTATTCAGCATAAGCCGGGAGATGCAATCCAGGTGGACTGGGCCGGAGATATTGTCCCGGTATATGACTCAGTTACTGGCGCACAGAGTGCGGCCTATCTGTTTGTAGCGGTGCTCCCCTGCAGCTGTTATGTCTATGCAGAAGCCTGCGACGACATGAAAACAGAGAACTGGCTGAACTGTCATGTTCATGCTTTCAATTATTTCGGCGGCGCGGCAAGGCTGCTCGTCCCGGACAACTGCAAGACTGCAACTACGTCTAACACTCGATATGAAACGGTGCTGAACCGCAGTTATCAGGAACTTGTGGACTATTACAACACAGCTATTGTTCCTGCACGAGTACGTCGTCCAAAGGACAAGAGTTCGGCAGAGGCTTCTGTCCGTTTTGCTGAGACCTGGATTATTGCTGCACTGCGAGATCGTAAGTTTTTCTCCTTGCATGAAGTCAACGAAGCGGTTGCTGAGAAGCTCGAAGAATTGAATAGCCGCGAGTTCAAGCAGCGCCCCGGTACCCGCCGCAGCGCCTATCTAGAGGAAGAACAGGCGTATATGCTGCCGCTTGCATAAATCGGAGTGAGAGCTCCATCTGCACGGACTTTCAGCTCCACTTTCACGGATTAAAGCTCCACCAAGAATAACAGCGTGCCGGACTGGGAGGACCGGCACGCTGTCAGGTTAATTTGTTTCGTATTTGAAAACTGGGATATTATCGCATTCCGCTGAACTAGTTATGCATCCGTCTTATCGTTCTTCAGAGAAGCTGCTCGAAGCCCCTTGCGTTCGCGCATCGAGACACGTCCTTCAACCATGATCTCATACGAATTATGAATAATTCGGTCCATGATTGCTTCAGAAATCGGGCTCTGAGACTCCGGGTCCGGATTAATCCGGGTATACCAACCCTCTGGCTGGTACTGCGTACAAAAGATCGTAGAACGGTTGCTGCGGGCCTCCGCAATCTCAAGCAGATCGTAAGATTCCTGTGAGGTCAGAGGCCGGATCAGCCATTCGTCAAGAATAAGCAGCTCCACTTTCTTATACGCCTTCATCAGCTTTTTCAGGCTGCCGTTGCTGCGGGCGATATTCAACTCATCCAGCAACTCGGGCATACGGATATAGC
>OLNN01001440.1_pt1 | contig 19738 bp, 20 predicted proteins | sample 1672141 | NCBI WGS metagenome assembly OLNN01 (sample SAMEA3136652, study PRJEB25190) | human gut metagenome | biome: human gut; feature: human-associated habitat; material: faeces | place: Austria | collected 2013 | reverse complement strand
GCTCAGCTGCGGGAGGTGGAGAGCCGGATTGAGGCCAACAACGCCCGCCTGAACCAACTGAAAGACGAAGGCTGAGGCCCCCGCCCCATCCCCAATCCTATGGCAGAAAGGGAGCGCCCCAAACGGTGTGGGCGCTCCCTTTTTCGGGAAAGTTCCCGCCTATGGTACCAAACACCCCCGGCACAGTATGAAACTGTGTCGGGGGTGTTTTCACGGTGTATCCAAGGGTGCTGCCCTAGCCTTACAGAATGCGGCGGGCGGCGAAATAGTTCTCGACGTAATAGCTGGTGTCCAGACTGCTGATCTTCACCCCGTCCTGGGGGGTGGAGGCGTGGACGATGTTGCCGTCCCCGATGTACAGACCCACGTGGGTGGGATAGGACCCGTTGGTGGAGAAGAACACCAGGTCGCCGGGCTGCAGCTGGTCTTTAGAGACCGCTACGCCGTTGTTCACCTGATCCCGGGAGGACCGGTTTAGGCTGTACCCAAAGTGGGCATACACATAATAGGTGAAGCCGGAGCAGTCAAAGGTGTCCGGCCCTGCGGTGCCGTAGACGTAGGGGTAACCCACATACTGCAGGGCGAAGTCCACGATCTGCTGGGCCAGGGGGTTGGTGGACGAATTGTCCCCGTTGCCGCCGTCGGGTTTGGAGACGGAGTCCTTGTCTTCCACGGTGACAAACTCCGCGGAGACATAACCGGTGCGGCCGTTGCACAGGATCTGATACCAGCCGTCGGTCTTGCCGGTGATGGGGAAGCGGTCCCCGTCGTAGACATTGCACAGGATCTCATAGCTTGTCCCCGGGCCTTGGCGGACCCGCAGGGCGTCCCCGCCGGCGTTGATGCAGGCGTAGGTCTCTGACTGGGCGGCCACGGCGGAGATGGTGGCGGTGCGTTCTACCCCGTTGGCGTCTTGATAGATCACCTCGATCTCTCCACTGGCCTGGCTGGGGTCTACGGAGATGGGGTTGTTGGTGCTGGAGCCGGCTTGGCTGGCGCCAGAAGTGTCGTGGTCCCGGTCCACCCGGATGGCGGTGGGGGCGGCCAAGGCGGTCACCGACAGCGCAGAAGCGGCCAGCAGGCCCATGGCCAGAAGCCGTGGGGCAAATTTGGAATGAAACATGGGAATCTACCTCCGTTCCAAGGGCGGGGTCAGCGGGCGGACAGAGCGCGCTCCAGCCAAACAGAGGCCACGTCGATGGCGGCATACAGGCTGTCCTTCTCGCTGCGTTTCACCACACGGTCCCGCCCTTTCAGGTCGGGGGCAGTGAGCTGGAGTTGGACGCTGACCTTGGTGGCTACGTTGAGATCTCCCACAGGTTTGGTGTCCAGAATCTGGAGCAGGATGATGTGAGAGTCAGACATATCGCCGTAATAGATGACATTATCCTTCCGGCGAAGGGGGTGACCTTTATACGTAAGAGGAATCTTCTCGTTTGCCATATAAACCTCCAAAACAAAGATCATTGGGGCCTGTTGGGGGAAAAACCCAAGAACCCCAATAAAAAATGTAACCAAATTGTAACACATCTGGCCGCCCTTGTCAAATTGAATTGTGTGAACAATCTTTGAATAAACGGGAAGATGGGAAGGGGGCCTTGACAGACGGGGGACAATGGAGGATAATAAAACACTACGATCCCTGGCTGCCAGGGAGGAGAGGAGGTGCCCGCAGTGTCCAAGGAGAGTAGGAAACTCATCGCCAAAAACAGCAAAGCCTTTCACGACTACTTCGTGGAGGACCGGTACGAGGCGGGCATCGAACTGGCGGGAACGGAAGTGAAGTCCATCCGCATGGGCAACGTGAACCTGAAGGATTCCTTCTGCACCATCAAGGACGGGCAGATGACCCTCAACGGCATGCACGTGAGCCCCTATGAGAAGGGCAACATCTTCAACCGGGAACCCCGCCGCCCCCGCCGCCTGCTGATGCACAAGCGGGAGATCCTCCGCCTCTTCGCCAAGATCAAGCAGGACGGCTACACGTTGGTCCCCCTGAGCCTCTACTTCAAAGGCCCCCGGGTCAAGGTGGAGATCGGCTTGTGCAAGGGCAAAAAGCTCTACGACAAGCGGGAGGCCGCAGCCAAGAAGGACGCCAAGCGGGAGATGGACCGGGCCCTGAAACTGCAGCGGCGGTGATCCCTCCCATCCAAACAATCCATAGTATCCCTGCGGATGACTGGAACAGAAAGGAATCTATCACTATGGCACAGAATCCCATTGTTACCATTGAGATGGAGGACGGCGGCAAGATCGTCGCGGAACTCTACCCCGAAGTGGCCCCCATCACGGTGAACAACTTCATCAGCCTGGCCGGCAAGGGGTTTTATGACGGCCTGATCTTCCACCGGGTCATCTCCGGTTTCATGATCCAGGGGGGCGACCCCAAGGGCGTGGGCATCGGCGGCCCTGGCTACTGCATCAAGGGTGAGTTCTCCGCCAACGGCGTGAAGAACGACCTGAGCCACAAGCGGGGCGTGCTCTCCATGGCCCGGGCCCAGGCCATGGACTCTGCCGGCAGCCAGTTCTTCATCATGCACGCCGACGGGGACTTCCTGGACGGCCAGTACGCCGCCTTCGGCAAAGTCACCGAGGGCATGGACGTGGTGGACCGCATCGCTTCCGTCAAGACCAACTTCAGCGACAAGCCCAAGGAGGACCAGCGCATGAAGAAGGTCACCGTGGAGACCTTCGGCGTGGACTATCCCGAGCCGGAGAAGCTGTAAGTACCATCTTAGTCTATCGCACCAACTGCCCCGGGCACGGGGGCCCAGGCCCCCTGCCCGGCCGGCGTCTCTTACGATCTGGGGGCGTACTGGTTTCGACGGGGACATGGGTGCGGGAATAGCGGGCGGATGTGTCTGCCATCCTTAAAACAGGCAACTTATAAATTAAAGAACAACGACAACGAAGTTCTTGCCGCTGCTTAATTAAGCGGCTGTCCTCCCCGGAAGGACCACGAGCCGGGCTAGGGCATGATCTTAGTGGTGCACGTGACCGGGGTAAGCTTTGCCCCCGGCATGACCCATGAAGCTACCAACCCATGCAGCATGACGGTTTGCGGCATGGCGCGGGAATAGAAACAACCGTCTGCGCCCGGAGAGGTTCCCGAGGAAGTGTTTTCGGACGGGGGTTCGACTCCCCCCGCCTCCACCAAATGATAGGTATGCGAACACCTGTAAGATCGCACCAATGCCTGATGGTCTCTTCTGTGTCGTGGTCGCCATTGACGATCACGATACAGAGGCCAGAAGGCAAACACACAAAGCGACCTATGCTGATATAAGGGCGTGGGTCGAGGAAATATACGGCCAGACAGTCACCAACCTGGATATCAGTCGTGCCAAGCAAAGTTGCGGTCTGCAGACCGTGACCTATAAGGGACGACAGGCATCCGGTAAGTATGCCGACCCGCACCGCCGCCCTTAGAAAGAGGCGCTAGTGATACAGGCGCTACGACATTTTGGCTTATTATGACTGATAAGACCCGGCACAGATTTTACTCTGTGCCGGGTCTTTTTTCTGTATCAGTCATTGTCTCCGAGATCCATTGCAACCAATACAGCGTCCATGACAGTCTTGGCTGCCTCAAATTGCCGGTCCGACAGGCGCTCCATGCGCTCCGTCAGCATGTGTATGACTGCCAACCGTTGATTATCATCACGGGCGCCAAATAAGACGCGGTCCGCCGAGACTGATAGCGCCTCACAAATACGGACCAATGTCGGCAGCGACAGTCCGACTGCCCCGCGCTCGATTGCTGAGACGTGTTTGTCGCCTATTCCTAGGATGTCGGCGAGTTTTTCTTGTGTTAATCCTGCATCTTCGCGAATCTGGCGTATATTTTGCCCGATCTTGATATTGATCGGTTTCTTTTCCTGCATGTGCACCACCTACCGTTATTAGTGTATCTAACGGTAGGATTGACAGTAACCACCTATATTTATTATAATATCTAATAAGACTATTGTTATATAGACATGCGGAAGGTGGTGACAACGACATGCAAACATGCTTTTTTATTGGCCATCGCGAGGCGCCGGAGGATATCTATCCCGCGCTGCATGATGCCGTACTACGGTACATAGAGGTGTATGGCGTGACAGACTATGTGGTCGGCCATTATGGCCGATTTGACGCTCTTGCCGTCCGCGCCGTCCGGGCTGCAAAAAGAATACATCCAGATGTGAGGCTGTCTCTGTTGCTGCCCTACCACCCGGCTGAGCGCGAGGTGTGGCGGCCGGAGCAGTATGACAGCCTGTTCTATCCGCCGGACCAGGAGACGGTCCCGCGGCGCGTTGCTATTGTGCGTGCCAACAGGTACATGGTAGATCACTGCGCGTATCTGATTGCCTACGCCTGGCACCCGGCCAGTAACGCGCGGGATCTAGTTGAGTATGCGATGAGGCGAGGTGTCGGCGTAACTAACCTGGCCAGCAATGCTCCCCGATAGGGCTTACATTTTTTGTTCAAAATTTATTTACATGTGCTCTTGCAAAAATGCTCATAAATGAGTAAAATAATAAATTTACAAAAAATATAAATTATTGACTTCCAGTGTCAAAAGTGGTATGTTATAAGTGTCAGGAGGAAGACCTCCAGGCACAAAAAATGAATAAACTCAGATGCTTGAATGAGGCGCCTGAAAAGGGGTGCGCGGCCGTGGACGTGCACATAAAACCCGAGACGCGACGCACGCTTACACGGTGAGGGCGGCTGCATTACCACCCATAAGAAAATAAAGCAGCAAGCAAGGCGGGCCAGCAATGGCCGTCAGCCGGACAAGGCAACAAGCACTGGATACGCAATGATCATGTATCGTTGTGTGTCCAGTGTTTGTTGCCTTTTTTGTTTTCATTTTTTTCAAAAAAATCAAGAACTAGGAGGAAAAGACAATGGCAAAAGCGATTGCAGAGTGCACCTGCACGGTGTGTGGAAAACATTTTACCCGATTCCGGTGGTGCAACAACCGCCGGGAAGCAGACTCCTGGGAGCAGTGGGCGTCGACGTATTTTGATCGCTGCCCGTCCTGCTATCGGCGCATCAACAACGCGACACATACTCCCACTACGCCGCGTGACTACGCTTGTGATCGCCGAGCCCTGCCGTTTGGGGCGCACAAGAGCGCCCCTGCGGGCACGCCCGACTGGTGCAAGGCTCGTGGCGGCCTCATTGCCGTCACGGATGGCACGGCGCACAAGTACGTCGCACCGGGGCTGCTGTTCGGTGTCGAGATCATCGACGGCGTGCCGTCGATCGTATCCTACTGGCGCGCCGGGGCTGAGGATGGGCTGCACGCAGCACGTCCGTACTCCCTCAACAGCGTCCGTCAGATGGGCACCAATGGTCAGATTGTCCGCCGCACCTGGCCGCTGAGCTACGAGGATATGGTCCGTATGGTGCGCGACGTGCACCCGGACGTGTGGGTGCCCGATCCGATTGCCTGGTACGCCGAGTATGGCTTGACGTATGACGAGGAGACCGGTGAGATCCACAACCCGCTGGGGCTGTGTGAGGGGGATACGGCCAAAGTCAAGGTCAAGCGGAAGGTCGATCCAGCGAATCAGAAGCAATATTACGTTGTGCGCGGAGATTTTGCCAACGTATATCGCGTGCTGTCAGCGACGCCTGACACCGTGCATCTTATTCCCGAGGATGCTGAGCGGATCACCCTCAAGGAGGCGCGTAGACTGTGCAGCGCGGAGCGCGAGCGCCGCAAATATGATCGGGCTGCGTCCGGATTTGCATCAGCCGAGATCGAGCCGGTTTACTGATAATTAGCACATACCCGCATGGCCGACGGTCCGCATGGCCGCCGCTGGTGCAAGTCCAGCCACCCCGCACAGGGGCGGGCGCTCATGGGTGGTTCAAGCCTTGACAGCGGTCTTGAAAAGCCACAGTCAGGCAATTTTACACGATATTCATGTGCATGCTATATGGAATAAAAACCATCATATACCATCTACAGACCACAGGAGGATACACCATGACAGAAATGCTAAAATTGCGTCGAGATCGGCGTAATGCTGATATTATTGCTGGAGCTGCTATGATTATTGCAGCCCTGGACGACTACGAGACCACCTATCATACGGTGACAGGTTCAAGGATACGTCGCTATGTGTATGGTATGCTGGCTGAGTGCGGGATTACGATGGATATCGCACAAGTCCGAAGAGCTACGATAACCAAAGCGTATGCCGAAATTACGTGTGGGATAGGTCGTAACCAGGTAAAACTACTGGAGGTGAGTAAAAAATGACTACCAATGTTTTTCATCAGACAAATGATGACGATGATACACATAGTAAGGAACAGCTTGATGCAATGGCTACTGACAATAAGCCAACCACCCTACCACTTTCAGAGTTCAATGCGGCGCCAATGATGCAGCAGAATCAAGCACGGAGTGCTGGCAACAGCGCCGCAATATCGGCAACGTTACAACAACTGTATGGTGTAGCCCCAAAAGATCGCGATAGCCTGATCAATGACATTGTTGATGCTGTCCTGGCATCTATCGGTCATATCACACTGCCTGATCTGCTAGATCCAACAAGCACGGTGCCGGAAGACACACGCGCAGGCATACTGGCACAAATTGAGCTGTGCTTTGCGCTCGAAAATCAAGCCAGATCAAAAGATGTGCCTAAACTCAAAGTGCCGGACAGCCTGCCTGGATATGTCGTAGCGCGTATTGTGATGGCGACAGGGGCCATCCGGACAATGCTAACAGGACAGTCTGGACATCGCATGATTGCCAAGCATTATTATCGCGACGGCAACGGATATAAGTGGGCTGGCACATACGACATCGTCGACGAGATGGACAGCGCTGGTCCTATTATGCGCATATTTCAGCGCTTGTGTCCTGATGGTAACGGCCATGCTGAGACTACGTTTCGTCGAGAGCTCCGTAACGCGCCGAGGGTGCGTGTGCAGTCCGATGATAAGCTGGTCTGGTGGCGTAACGGCGTGTGGGACTACAGGACACATACGCTTACTCCGTATGATGATCCGGAGTTTGATCGAATTTATCCTGATCAGATTGCCCTTGGCAAGTTGCCAGTCAATCACCCGCGCGGGCCTGGGGCTGTGCTTCGGCCGGACGAAAATGGCGTTGTCGCCGAGCCTGTCATCCACAACGACAAAGATGGTACAGACTGGCACCCCGGACAGATGCTGACAGATCCTTTTGATATGACGACGGCCGAGGGACAGTCATCCAGCCTGATCATCTGGCAGGCCATGCAGTTTTTGGTGCGGCACATCAACGGCGCCCCTAATCTCTATCACTTTTGGGTCAATTCCAACGGCCGCGGCCACAATGGCAAGGGCGCAATCTGGGCGATGATGCAACGGCTAGTGGACAAGCCTATGGAGCCTGGCGATGATGATCTGACGGTATGCGGAGACAGGGTTATCCCTCTGGCTATCGAGAGCCTAGATGCAGATTATGTACTGGCCCAGAACATCATGACGGCGTATGCCATCGTCGGCGAGGAGAGCAACGGTTCTGTAACATACGTGGACAAATGTGCCACAGCAAAGATGCTTGCGCGATCGCAAGAGATGACATTCCGCATTATTCGCGAGGCACCTTTTAAGTTTCGATACAATGGTTTTCTTTTGCAGCAGTCTAATCGGGCTCCAATTTTTGCAGAAAAAAATGACTCAGTTATCAGTCATACAGTAGTTATTAAATTTGAGCGATGCTTTGGCGACAATCGTCCGTATATCAAGGATGACTATGTCCTGCGAGAGGAAGTAGCTGAGTGGCTTGCCTATCATATTACATGCGAAATGCAGTGTCTCGACTCATACAGTCCAGATGCTCTGGCCGTGCTTGAGCCCAACAAGCGCGAGATGCTTGCGGAGTCTATGCCGACCATGCGTTGTCTCGATGAGATCATCCCAGGCTTGCACATGGAGTTCATGCCGGTCGAGATGCTGTATGAGATCTATCTCATTTGGTGCGAGCGATGTGGTGAAAAACCAGTCAGTGAGCGCACATTGCGGGATGATCTGCAGCAATATGCGATTCACAATCCTTACAGTATCCGATATGTCGGCACGGACGAGCGCGTTCGTACGCGCACAGCAGACATCAACGAGTGGCACCCGGCGCTGGCCGAATACAGCCAATCACGCAGACATGGACCTAACATCTATGTCGACCATAACGCATGGCTGGCAGCCGACAATGGACGGCACGCGGGCCGCCTCGATCAATCTATGATGCTGATGCAGACAGCCAGCGGTAAGACTAAGGGCCGCATCTGGTGTAAGGGCGGGCTGATGCGCACGATCCCGTGGCAGCAGTTCCAGGTGGCCGATGACGACGAATAATACAGCATCGATCTCCGGACGGTACCGTCCGGAGATTTTTTGTATGCAGGTCAGTCTGGGGCATACAGGCAACAGAGGTCAAGCCGATGGACAGACTCAACTTTGATCAATTTCGCTCATCTGGGATAGCTAGGTTACCTTGGGATACTATGCTTTTGTATCCTTCTTTGTGTATTTTCTGTTCATTTATCAGGCTTTTTCTTGCAAAAATGGCCTGGGATACCTGGGATACCTTTTTTGTTCGTTATTTATATATAGATAGGTAAAGCATGAATTACTATATAGTTCTTTCAAAAAAGTAACCTTAGTAACCTTGCTTGTTTTTGCGTTAAATATGCTCATTTATCTGACTTTTCATGGAATTGTGGGGGATACTTTTTGAGGTGTCCTCAGGTATCCTAGGTATCCTTCGCACACGAAACGCTATATAACGCAATGGCCGTCGTGATGTGCCGATCGGATTGGGCCGCCACCCCTCCCTTTTTGCTGTATGCCACCGCCGGAACCTCACGCCCCTCATCGCCTCTACCCGCCGCGTATGTTCTGCCAGCTCATCCCTGGGCCACAGATGAGCCACGGCGAGGGACGCAAGCGATCCACAGGCGAGCCACAATACAGCCCACAAATAGGCTCACATTCCGCCCGCACTTGAGCCATAGCGCGGGCCGAAAGTGTGGCCAAAGTTGGTCAATAGTCGATATGTTTTATTTTTACGCCGCCCTCTCGGCGGCATGGGCACCGCGTCAGCGGCGACGTAAGAGGAGGTACCGGCTATGCCGGGCGCTGCGTAGCTGCGTCACCTCCTCTTATGCCCTTTTTGTTGTTCTCCCGCGAAGCTGAGCCCATGAAGGGCGAACGGAGCTTTTTCCGCTGTGTGAGCGGGTTTATCCCGGTGATCGCGGATTGAAAATAGGTCGAAAAAGATGTGATCTGCCGTCACATGCGGTGACTTTACCGCCGCGGACCCGCGCCGGTGCTGGATCGCATAGTGACTGGTTGGTACATGATCATGACGCAGCTTGTCACGTTGTGTCATGCCGTGTATTGCTACGAAGAGGCGCAGGCAGCATCTCGCTCGGTTATACCAAAAAGCTCTGATATGTGAGACAAAAAGTATGACCCGGATGGCTTCGGCCTTCCGGGTCTATTTTTTCCGTTCGTAATTACGGTATATTACGATTGATTATTCCATGGCGGCCTGCCGGCGCGCGTCTGCGTCCGGCGGCTCATACTCGATCACGTACTGCGACGCGTCGGGATCATCATAGATCATGTCGTCGACCATCTCGCCAATCTTGGAGCGCATCCAGCGTGCGCCCAGGCCCTGTCGCAGCGCCATACGCGCAAGCATCAGCAGCGCGTCGGGCACAATCTCAACGGGCCTGTCGATCAGCACGGACAGATGATCGACCTCTGCGCGGCCTATACGCACCAGATCCTGGACCGTCAGTGGATCCATCTGGACGATGCGGTTAATTCTGCTCGCAAGCTCGGCTCGCATACCATATGCAATCAGGTCGTCGACTGTGATCTCGTCGGCCTGTATATCTCCGGCGGCGGTGGCGGCACTGAACCCGATGTGCTTTTGATTGTGTGCTTTGCGTTCCCGTAGGCGTGCAAACGCGCCAAGCAGCACGACAGAGACGCCGGCGCAATCAACAGACAGGGCGCCGGATGCTCGGCCGTCATCGTCTGATGCAAATGTGAGCACATCATGATCGCACAGGCGCAGCAGTTGATTTTGGATGATGTCGCTGTAATTGGTGCCGGAGGCGCCGTATTGGGGCTCAAGGATCTTGTCAAACTCATCGAGCACAAGGATGCAGCGGCCGCGACGGTCAGGGCGTATCGAACGGAAGAGGGACGAGATCTTGTTGCTGCCCTTCCAGCCTTCGGCGGTGAGGGTTGATGCGTCGATAATGTGGACGTTGTCGGCGCCGTATTCGCGGCGCAGGGCGCGCCAGATCTCAGTTTTGCCGCAGCCGGTTGGTCCAGAAAAAAGCGAGACAGACGGGCGGCGTTCAAAATGGTTATACACAATCAGGGCGGCGGCTCGGCAGGCGGCGTCTTGGCCGACGATCCCGCCACTGGTAGAGTGCAGCCAGTTATGGATATCGCGAGGAGACCAGCAATCGATACCGCTGGATCGGGCCCGTCTGGCATCCATAATGCTCATGCTGTCCGTGTAGTTGTCCATGTCCATGCTGATACTCCTTTCGTCCAAATTAAGCGGCCGGGGCTTCCCGGCCGCTGCTATTGCCATCAGAAGGCTCGAACGCCTTGAGGATTCGGTCGGACGTCCTGACGATAGCGTCAAGAGACGCCTTGAGGGCTGTCAGCTCTTTGTCAGAGGACCATTCTGCCAAATATCCAAACGAGTATTCCGACGTGTCAAAGCCAAGGGCCCTGCAGACGACATAGGCCGTAGCTTCTGCCTGTACTTCGCGGGTGCCGCGGTCTGCATCTGCCGCTTCGGCACCTTTGGCGTGCAGGAGAGCGTGTGCGATCTCGTGGATCACGGTCTTGACGCGCTGCATCTCAGCCAGGCCGTCACGGACGACAATGCGCTGGTCAGTATGGCTGTAATAGCCGTTGGCCGCGCTGTCTGCGATCGGCTCAATAGATACAGGCACAGGGGATACGGCCAGAAGCGTATCCCAGATGTAGGCATAGTCATCGACGGCGCCAGCCAGTTGACGCGCCGGGCCTTCCGGCAGCGCCTCGCCGTCGGTCTGCGATACGTCGAAGCAATATGCGATATGGTAGCCCGTGCGGGTATGGATCTCGCCGGTGTCGTCGTCAACGTCCTTGATGATGTGCGGCGCGATGATCTTAATGCCGCGCTCGCCCTTGCGTACTTGGCGCCCCTTGCGGCGCCAGTCGGAGAACGAGGCGACCAAAGAGGCGGTCGGGCGCTGCAGATAAATCGCGATTGTGTTGTTCGCCGAGTATCTATGGAATTTTGCCAGAAATTCAAGGTAGCTGCGCCAGCGGTCAGACGCGAATAAGTCACGTACACCGGCGTCAAGTTCGGCAATATATTTGCGAGTCAGATCAGACATCTGCGTCACCCTTTCTTTATATAGTTAGACTATATTTCGCGTCATGCTGTCAGGACGGACACGCGTCCGGGTCAGAGGCCATTGGAAAGACGAGAATGTGGTCGCCAGATCGGAGGAAACACTCAGGCACTGCAAATAGGTTGGCATATTTACGGGCCAGCTCGTCCGGGAGATCGCCAAAATTGTCATCGGTCAATCCAACGATCAGGAACGTGCCGGCGATGATATCCACGATCTCGCCGTCTGTGTCGTAGATTGCCCGGTTGGGCGCCAGGCCGTTGAATTTGCCGTCATCGTTGCAGATGATTGCGACAGGATCTTCCCATGGATATACAGCCTCAATGTAGCCACCGACTGCGGCCTGCAGAGATTTCAGGCTTCCGTCGATATCGACGATTTCCGGGGATTTCTCAGGCGCGACTTGTAAGATCTTCATGGTTATTCTCCTTTCCGTATGCCAGGCCTACTTGCCGACCTAGTCAGGCAATCATGCCTACACCCGGCCGCGCCGGTAGGCACGTGCATATATGTCAAAGGCTTTTACATATCACCCCTGATGCGGGAATAAAACTCGAAAATTTGTAAGTGCCCCCATTCCCTGATATTTGTTTTTGATCGCTAACATATATTTGAAAACGCGGACGCCATATGATATAATAAAAATCATTAAAGCATACGACTAAGGAGATAGCGAGGTCACAACTATGGCTGTAAGCTACAAAAAACTATGGAAGCTACTCATCGATCGGGATTTAAAGAAGAAGGATCTCGAAGCGATGGCGCAGGTGAGTCACTACACTATGAATAAGCTTGTCCACGGCGACAATGTTACGACCGACGTGCTCGGGCGGATCTGCAAGGCTCTGGACTGCTCATTGGACGACATTATGGAGTTCGTGGATGAGTAGACGAATCAAGTTTTGAGCAGTCGTTTCCCAATAGTAAAATAAGAACGGTATTATAGCCCAAGAGGTGTAATGAAGATGGCAAAGACGAAAAACCAGGCCTCGCTGGAAGCTGGCCTGTGGAACGCATGTAATAAATTGAGAGGCAGTGTATCCGCAACCGATTATGTGAATGTGGTGCTCGGATTGCTGTTCTTGCGGTTTGCTTATGATAAGTTCAACGCACAGCGCGAAAAGCTCCTGGCAGACGAGGACACCGCAGATTTTGTAGAGAACCCGCGCTTTTATTCCAAGGACAATGTTTTCTTCCTGGATGAAAATGACCGATGGAGCTATATCAAAGACAACTCCAAATCCAACAAGATTTTTACTTACATTGACGATGCTTTCCGCAACATTGAGAAAAATAATCCTTCGCTGAAAGGTGCTCTTCCCATCGGCTTTTACATTACACTGCACATCGAGCCTTCCAAGTTTTCATCCCTGATCGACGAGATTGACCGGATTCAATACTCCCAAGGTGAGGCTGATGATGTCATTGGCCGCGTGTACGAGTATTTCCTGAAGAAGTTCTGTATTGCTGCCAAATCCGAAAAAGGTGAGTTCTATACTCCGGCCAACATCGTTGAGTTGATGACTCTGCTCATTCAGCCCTACTCCGGTTCGGTGTATGATCCCTGCTGCGGTTCCGGCGGTATGTTCGTGCAGAGTGCAGAGTTCATCAAGCGTCATCAAGGCAACAAAAAGGATATCACCATTTATGGCCAAGAGTCCAATGACAAGACCTACAAGCTGGCCCGCATGAATCTGGCCATCCGTGGCCTGAACTGCGATCTCGGCGACATGGATGCCTCCACCTTTACTTCGGACAAACATCCGAACCTGCGGGCCGACTTCATTTTGGCAAATCCTCCGTTCAACCTGAAAAATTGGCGCACAGAAAACGAATTAAAGCAGATAAATCGTTTAGGGTTATTGATTCTGATATAAGCCCATACAGCAACCAATGGCTTGAAAACTATAAACTAAACTTTCCCTTTCCTAAACAAACAATCTATGCTAGCCAGCTCTATTATAAGGTCAGCTGCAAAGACTGGTTTATCGGGCAAGGAGAGTTGGCAAAAAGTCTTACTGAACTGTATAATTCGGCAGAATGTCAACAACATATTGCAGAGATACGTCAGCGCAAAAATGCATCCTATTTGTTCCAGCTTAAATATCTGAAAGATCAGATAAAAGAGTGCAAATTAAAGTTCTGGCATGATGGGTTTGCTAATTTTGATGATATGAATCTTATTGCTTGCAGATGTCTTCGTGACAAAACAATTTGCCACAATATTTCTCATAAGTTTCCTGTAATTCTGATTGACGAGTGTCAAGATTTATCAGCAAGTGAATTAAGAATTCTTTCCTTCCTGATTAGTGCTGGTACAACTGTTCATTACATCGGTGATTTGCATCAAGCAATTTATTCTTTCAAAGATTCTTGTCCAAAGCTGCTTCTGGACCATCTCACGACCCATCATTTTGAAACAATGCGTCTAAGTCAGAACTTTAGAAGCACACAAAAAATCGTTGACCTTTCTCGGATAATAGGTAGAATAGACTATCCGATTTCAGGTTCCGTAGAGGGTAAATGCAAAGGTTATGATTGTTGCTATATAGAGTATGATGAGGATGAAAAGGATGCAACTGCGGCTTTTATTGACATTCTTAATAGATTCGGCATATCAAGCGAAAATGCCGTTGTTCTTGTTAGAACAAAAAGTGCAAAGCAGGAACTGAGCAATGGTTTCTCAAATGACCACAAGACGCATCCCGTGATAAACGCCATCCAGCTATGGCAACAAAATGAGCCTGTAGCGCGGCAAACAGCTCTAAGCCTGCTTGGATATCAACTGCAGAGATGGATGGGGTTTCATGGAAAAAGCAACAACTACTATTACTCGGACGAGGTATGCCCGAACGCGGTGTCCTGGAGATTGTTGCTTAGAAATATTCTTGTTGAACTATGCTCCGATCCTGCGATGACAACCGTGGATGAGTTGACTTACGGCTCATGGTATTCAAAAAACAAAGAGAGAGTTATTGGTGTCATCGCACATCATCTTAACACCATAGGGCAGAGCCTGCCTGAGATAACGATCCGAACCCCTAACGGGACCGCAAAGCAGCAAATTTGCCGGATAATATTGACTGAAGAAGAACAAATGCGTGTTGAGACTATCCATTCGGTTAAGGGCGGTACATTTGATGCAGTGTTGTTACTATCTTCACCGGATGGCCGAGGGAAAACAGGGTTTTGGGAGAGTTGGTTAGACTCTGAGGACGAATCCGGAAGAATAGGTTATGTGGCGAGCACACGTCCACGCTACCTATTGTGTTGGGGAGTCCACACCCTTACAGATATCCAAAGACTAACATTGGAAGGATTAGGGTTCGTGGCGCTAAATAATTAAACTATTATAATTTGAAAAAGGAAACATAGTGCCCATTCAGGCAGCACGTCGAAGGGAGTGATTGAATGGGAGCCGCACAGCGATTTATCCAAAACCCAGGAAATACTGCAATAGCTTACTACCGCTATAGCTCCGACGCGCAGCGCGATGCGTCGATTGATCAGCAGCGGCAGGCGGCGAACGCATATGCGCATGCGCATGGCTACTACATCGTCAAAGAGTACGAAGATCACGCGATCTCAGGCACTCGTGATGACCGTGCCGGGTACAATCTAATGCTTTACGAGGCGGAAGTCCTGCGACCTGCCGTTTTGATTCTATGGAAGACGGACCGCCTATCAAGAGATAAAATCGATATCGTACTTGCAAAAAAGCGACTGCGCGAGTGCGGGGTTAAAATTGTATATGTGGCAGAGGCGATCCCGGACGACGATGATGCAACACAGGTACTGCTGGAGAGCATTTACGAGGGTATGGCAGCAGCCTTTATCGCTAGCCACAGGAAAAATGTAACACGTGGCCTAAATTACAATGCAGAGCGAGGGCTATATAATGGTATCCAGTTGATGGGATACAAAGGCAAGCCAGACCATCCATACGAGATTGACCCAGGCACGGCGCCCATTGTCCAAAAGATCTACCAGGCTTACGCTGACGGCGTACCTATGATGCAGATATGCCGTAACCTTGATGCGCAAGGGATCAAGTCAATACATGGCAACACAATGACAGTCAACTCTTTGCGTCGGATCCTAACCAACAAGGCATATATCGGTGTCTATGCTTGGGGAGATCATACCATCGATGGAGGTATGCCGCGTATCATTGATGATGATTTGTTCCAGCGGGTGCAGGACCGCCTAGAATCCAACAAGCGCGGCGGCAAGGGCGCACGCCGTAAGATCGACCAGGAGGCAGACATCGCCGACTATTGGCTGTCAGGTCACATCTACTGCGGCCTGTGCGGTGAGACCATGCAGGGCGTCAGCGGTACCGGTAAGAGCGGAGCCAAGCATCACTACTACAGTTGTGCGGGCCATCGGCAGCACAAGTGCGGCGCCCGTAACCGCCCAAAGGATGTGATCGAGGCGGCCGTCACATGCATCTTGGAGCAGATCGTCAGGGACCCGTCCTATCGGCTGGAGATCGCCCACAAGTGTTACGAGCGATACAGACAAGACCATGACGACGGCGGTGTGTATGCCGACGCAATTCGGGCAAAAATCAGAGACGCAGATACTAAGATCGCCAATATCATGAGGGCGATTGAGGCCGGCATCCTGACCGAGACGACCGGAGAGCGACTAAAGGCGCTGGAGGCAGAAAAAGGTAGGCTGAATGACGCTCTGCAGGCGGAAGAAATGCGACGCAGCATACAGCTGACAGAGGCCGACATCCTGAGATATCTCGACAGCCTTGGCGGCGATGTCCATAACCCTGCGGACCGCGCTCGCTTGCTGGACGAGTTCGTCGAAAAGGTAATCGTAACCGGCGATGAGGTCGCGGTGATCATGCAGTATACATCGGACAGGCGTGCTGTCTCTATCACGGACACGCTCCGCACGCTTGCACAGCAGCGTGAGATCCTCGGCATGCTCGACGGCGAGCCGGAAGGCAATGCACCGAAAAAACTGCGTCAGAGCGTCATTGATGCTGGGGAGGATGACCCTGATTTTTTTCTCTGAGGTGTTCGCATAGTTCGCGCTCCTGTCCACCAAACGGACATTACACGAACACCTGCTTTTCAAGGGCGGCTTTGCCGTGTTGGTGTGGTTGTGATGTCAAAACAGACCAGAGGGCCAAGGCACATCGTGCCTTGGCCCTCTGGTTTTTGTATGCTTATACCCTATTGGGATTCAGTACCCAATCATAGTGAGTCGTAACACTCTTGTTGAATGTCACACAAAATTAAGGTTCATCATCATCTTCAAACAAAGATTGCTGGCGAGCCTCTTCTGCCATTTCTTCCCAAGGCCATTTCATGGTGTGATGTTTACGGTAAAACAGCAACTGTAGATCAATTGCAAAATGCAAAAACAGAGTCAATGGATTCGTCATAGGATATCACAAGGCTTCTTCCTGTTTCGGGCCTTTGTAGTTCAACCAATTTTTTTAGCACCGACTTTAAATTTCCTTTTTTGATTCGAGGTTCTTTTCCGTTTGTTATAGTGTATATATCATTACGAGAGAAACCCTTCATCAGTTGCCTGTCTGTTGCATTTACAATAGCTTCCATGGATAGAGCGTATATGCCGGTTGATTTCTTTTTCCTCTGTCGAATACCAGTAGAAAGTGTCTGCGCAAACTGCTGATAGAGGCCATCTAGCTGATTTGCATAGCCCTTGGCAGCATTATCATAGAATACAGGGTTTACAATAGGGGTATTGAAATCTTGAGTTTCCTCAATACCGGCTTCATCTTCAACTAGCCTTAACAAAAGAGATTGTAGAATCCCGACATTTCCAAAAGAGTCACATATCATATCGTTTTTGATATTGTCATCAATCTGAATTTTAAGTGCCTGACTACCATTGTCAATCACTTGGCGAAGTTCATCATCTGTCCATTCTATGGAAATTTCTTCTATCCGTCCCGTTAAATCAGGGTTCATGTAAGTAAGAAGATTTGTTTGGGTCCAGACACCTATAATAATCACTTTACAGTTATAGTCCCAAAATGTCTTCAAATCAAATGCTAGTTTTGCTCGCGTTTCAAGATCAAGATAATGAAAGTCCTCAATAAGGTCCGGTTCATCGCCCACAACATCGACACCGACTTCCGCTGCTGTGAGTCTGTGGTAACGGTGTAAGCACAGGAAGGGCCTGCCCTTTCCCACCGCCCCACGGCGGTGGTACATAGGGACATGGTTTTTCTGGGAAGGTAACACTCCGCCGAAAGGACAGGAAAGCTGGGGGCCAAGTGCCGTTATTCCGGTTCCTTCATTTTGGTCTCCACCACCACGCAGGCCAGGATGATCCCCGCCCCTACCAGACCGGCGGTAGACAGCCGCTCCCCTAAGAGGAAGTAGGAGAAGGCTGCGGTCATCACCGGGCAGGTGCATTGGAGGAGGGCCACCGTCCGGGAGGGCAGGCCCCCCAAGGCGGCGTTTTGCAGCAGATAGCCTGCCACGGTGCAGCCCAAGGCCAGGTAGAAGATGGTGGCCCAGATGGTGGGGGTGGCCGCCGCCAGGTGGACCCCGCCGTCCAGAAACAGGGCGCAAAGGGCTGCCATCCCCAGGGAGGCGGCGGTCTGCAGGGCGGTGAGGGTGAGGGGATCCACCCGATTCAGGGCCTTCTCCCCAAAGATCAAAGACCCCGCCAGCAGCAGGGCGGAGAGGAGGGAGAACAGTTCCCCCCACCCAAAGCCAGACAGGCCCCCCTGGCCGCAGAGGAGGTAGAGGCCCAGAATCACCACCAGCTGGACGGGGATGTGCTGCTTCCCCATCCTGCGCCGGTAGACGGCCAGGGCCAACAGGGGGGTCATCACCGTGGACAGGGAACGGAGAAAGGCCACCGAAGTGGCGGCGGTGAGCTCCAAGGCGATGTTGTTGGCCACATAGGCCCCGCCCATACACAGGCTGGGCAGCAGCCAATCTTTGGGGGAGCAGGCCCGGAGCCCCTGGAAGATCCGCCGGCCAAAGAGCAGCAGGAGAAAGACCAGGGCAATGCCATACCGGGCGGTGAGCAGGGAGTAAACCGGCAGCACCTCATAGGCGGATTTGGAGATGGGGTCCCCAAACCCGTAGAGGAGGCTCTGTAGGAGGATGAACCCGATGGGCAGCCACCGCAGGGAGATGCCTTTCTTCAAGGGCAGCTGGGGCGTGGGAGAGGGAGGGGTGGGCATGGCGGTCACCTCGTAGCCAATAAAATCACCGGCAGAGCCGGACAAGTTCCCTCATTATACTACACCACGGCAGACACTGGCAAGGTCTTTCCAGGGCCGCCCCGGTGGGGGGCGGAGAGCGGGCCCAGCACGTTGCCCCCGCGGGGTGGGTGTGGTATGATGGGGAAAAGACCGCCGGTAGGGAGGGATGGCGATGGAACTTCGCATTTTACGGTATTTTTTGACGGTGGTGCAGGAGGGGAGCATGACCAAGGCGGCGGAGAAGCTCCACATCACCCAGCCCACCTTAAGCCGCCAGATTGCCCAGATGGAGGAGGAACTGGGGGTGAAACTCTTTGCCCGGGGGGCGCGGAAGTTGGCGCTGACCAGCGAAGGCCTGCTGCTGCGCCGGCGTGCAGAGGAGATCCTGGGGCTGGTGGACAAGACGGAAACGGAGCTGGTCGCCCAGGATGCCATGGTGGCAGGGGTGGTGTCGGTGGGCTGTGGGGACCTGGCTGCGGTGCAGCAGCTGCCGGCGCTGTTCCGGGCCTTCCACGCCCAGTACCCGGCGGTGACCTTTGACCTTTACACCGCTACGGCGGACCACATTCAGGACCGGATGGACCGTGGCCTAACCGACCTGGGGCTGCTGCTGGAGCCGGTGAACATGGAGAAGTATGACTACCTCCGCTTCCCCCAGCCGGAGCAATGGGTGGTGGCCATGCATCCCGAGTCGCCCCTGGCCCAGCTGACGCGGGTCACCCCGGGGGATCTGCTGGGGACCCCTCTGATCCTGCCCAACCGGGCCATGGTCCAGAGTGAACTGGCCAGTTGGTTTGGGGAGACCTTTGACCGGCAGAACATCCTGTTTACCGCCAACCTGCCCTCCACCAGTTCTGTGCTGGTGCATCAGAAACTGGCCTGCGCCCTGCTCATTCGCGGGTCGGTGTCCTTCTGGGACCCGGCCTGCCTCACCTTCCGCCCTCTGCAGCCGCCTTTGACGGCCACCAGTGTCCTGGCCTGGAAGCGGAAGCAGCCCTTTGGCGCAGCGGCCGAGCGGTTCATCCAGTTTGCGAAGGCGGCCTTCCAGCGAAGGGAGGGGTAACGCTTTCCCAACCTGCGTAAACAGTCAGATCGGAAG